>Ga0209979_1000195_pt1 | contig 96266 bp, 90 predicted proteins | sample AnhtaG_FD_183114 | JGI IMG/M metagenome (GOLD analysis project Ga0209979, IMG submission 183114) | Deep subsurface microbial communities from Anholt, Denmark to uncover new lineages of life (NeLLi) - Anholt_01485 metaG (SPAdes) (version 2) | ecosystem: Environmental > Aquatic > Marine > Oceanic... | reverse complement strand
CGGTGATCGATCCCCTCTGTCTCTACGGTTACCTATTTAAGGTTCAAAAGAACGATGTCGAAAGACTGAAAACCCTCTTAGAAAAACTCACTGAAATAAGGTTCTAAAAACATCAATTTGCATGCATGCAAAGAGCCTCTAATCATTCAATGCCTTCTGAATCGCCAAGAGCTTCGTTAAATCCTTGTCCAAAAAATCTGTCCAACCACGCTCAAAATGAAAACTAGCATTATCACTAGCCAACCTAACATCACAAACATAGCGACCATCAACATAACCCTTACAATCAGACTCCTTAACCGGAACGAGACCACACTTCGCCCTACACAATTTCTCAACACAACCATTTATCACCAAGTAAAGTCGCTCCGACTTGAAATGAGGCATGATCCTCTCCGAAATCATCTCAATATTTTCATGCTCCATCTCACTTTCAGCCGCCTTAGTAAACCGCTTCCCAATAAGGATACCCTTATCATAATTCCGCTTCTTCAACACCGCACTCATCTCCTTAATGGTATCCACACCAACATATCCGGCCCCTGAACTGGCGCTTGTTATAACACGTATCAGAATCTTATCATCTGACCTCGAAGGCGAAACTGTGAAATCCACCCATCCCTCCTTCCTTCGAACTCTCCTACTTTCATAGTCTCTAATCGCTGAAATCAGCTCAGCTTTCCTAACGAGGTCTTCTCCACTCAACACATCGTCCCTCTAACAACCACAGCTTCAAAAAATGTTCAACTAGACCATGACGTCCCATTTCATCCCATGTATTCTCACGGAAGCTTATATACTGCTCCATAAGGTCAACTGTTGGATTTCTCTTTCCATGAGCAAAAAATGACCCCTTTCTTTGTAACGTGCACCCAACAATCCAATGGAAATCCTTTAACAGTAGGTCTTACAATAGAAAACAGGTAACAACCAAATCGCAATTGGAAATGGATTGGATGCTAAATAGAAGATGGGCAATACGAGGACGACCTCGAGGCAGGGGCCATTCAACACGTGATACGAGGCTTCTCCAGTATCTCGTAACAATTTCGCTAAAACATAGAATTGACCCAAACAAGCTCTTTGATAAGATTGTGTATGCTTGGAAGAATGGAAGGTCTAAGTGCAAACAATTAACAATCCAGTGCCGCGAAAATATGAGAGGCCGGGCCGTTTTTCTTATAACCACACATTACAAGGTAGTTGCGCAATTTCCGATGTCAATGTACCTCCTTAAGCAAACGGCTCCGCTGAAGCGGTTTGCATATGCAATTGAATGTGAGAAAGACGCTCTAATGAAGAAGAAAAATGCTAAGGCAGTGACGTGCCATAAAATTAAGGATTTGAAGGCTGGAATGAAGCGGATCAGCTTGAAAGCTCGTGTTCTCGCAATTTCAAGGCCACAACAAGCTCTGACAAAATACAACACATATGTTGTGTTTGCCAATGCAACTTTGACAGATGAAACTGGCACTGTGAAACTAACTCTATGGAACGGTAGAATAAACTCCCTTTCCATCAATGACACAGTTGAAATTGAAAATGCAAATGTCACCGCTTACAAAGGTGAAACTCAACTGAAAATCGGGAGACATAGCAAATTAAGAATCATTGACAATCACAACAGAGTCCGCGCAAGAGAACTAGAACATACGCCAAGTCTAAACAGCATCGCAACGCGCACACATGGGTGAGGAATGAGACAATGCCTAGAGATCCTGTTTGCGGCGCGGTTCTGAACGAAAAAACAGCCAAATTTAAGATCAAGCATGAAGGAGAAAATTACTATTTCTGTAGTGTGAAATGCAAGAAGAGATTCAAAAGGAATCGAAGGAAGTTTGTAAAGTAGACTGGATTCTTCCTGTGCACTCAGTACGCATGCATAAATTAACTTAATGTTGATGAAGCGTTTCTGAACATCATCCACACCGTTTTCACAGTTTTTCTGTTAGCTCACCCGTGTTCTTCAATACAGCCGCCATCAATCCCCATCTTTTCCCATCTTTCTGCATCTATTCCTATCTTTTCCTATCTTTTTGTATCTTTTCCCATCTATTCCTATCGTGGGATAAACCGTTTTCAAGCTTACTTTCAAAAAACCAATCATAAACAAGCTTTGTGAAGAGCCAAAAAAATTATAGGGGGGTCTAGAGAGAGAAACACGAAGTGACGTAACATAACAGTCAACTTTTTCAGAGAAAGCCTTATAACATAGCAATGTTTTCTTGTGGCAATCTTCCAGAAAGGAGAATTACGCTATGCAGATTGTCAAGGAACCATGTGGACACCAAACGCTCTACCGACTCGTAGACAAACTAGATTGTATGCTAGGTCGAGCAATAACCTCAGAAACCGCTGAAGAAGTCAGACTACACGAGATCTACGTGAAGCCTGAACATCGCGGAAAAGGCTATGGAAGCACTCTCATGCAAGCAATCCTCAACGGAGACAAAACAAAACTGATAACATTATGCACAGGATTTACAAACATTCCATTCTTCAAACGACACAACTTTGAGGTAACAGAAACCCGTGACAGCCTAGTTTTTATGAGCAGAAAAACACTAACCCCCAAGATACAGTAACAGCATTCTGAAACTGCTCTCCTTTTGCAAGCTACAAAAAAATTATTGTCTCCCATTATACATAATGAATGCTTAGGGCTTCAACTTGGGAGTCAACCTCACACCCATCATAATCAAAAAAACAATACGTTTAGAAGACCTCAGAGGCAAAAACCTTGCAGTAGACGCCAACAACACACTATACCAATTCTTATCGTTAATTCGAACACCAGACGGAACACCCCTAAAAGACTCAAACGAACACATCACCTCCCACCTCACAGGACTCATGTTCCGCTTCACACACCTAATACACAATTACGGAATTAACCTAATCCTTGTTTTTGACGGAAAACCTCCACCACTCAAAGAACAAGAACTCCTAAAGAGACGAGAACTCCGAGAAAAGGCTACAAGAGAATGGAAAAAAGCACTCGAAACTAAAGACTACGCCACAGCTTTCTCCAAAGCAGTTATGACAAGCCGCTTAACAAAACCATTAATTGATGACGCAAAACAACTCCTCAAATTCCTCGGAATACCTTATGTTCAAGCACCTAGCGAAGCTGAAGCTCAGACATCCTACATGGCTGTAAAAGGCGACGTTTGGGCTTCAAGCAGCCGTGACTACGACGCTCTCCTTTTCGGATCACCCCGCCTCTTAAGATATCTCACAATCTCAGGAAAAAAGTTTCTACCCAGCAAGGGAGTTTCTCGGCCATTGAAACCAGAACTCATCGACTTGAAGAAACTCCTTTCATATCATGAACTCACTCATAAACAACTAATAGACCTAGCAATCTTGATTGGAACCGACTTTAACAACGGAGTGAAAGGAATAGGCCCCAAAACAGCCTTAAAACTATTGAAGAACCATGGCAACATAGAGAAACTACCCAACAACGTTAGGTCAAAGGTCCCTGAACACTACAATGAAGTTCGAAAAATCTTCTTAAAACCCAACGTCACATCTGACTACGCTCTTAAATATGGAAAACTCGACGAAAAGAAACTCTATCAATTTCTCTGTAACCAACGAGATTTTTCTAAAAAACGTGTAGAAACTGTTGTTCAAAGAATGAAGAAGTTTTACTCAACCAAAAAACAAACCAGCTTAAAAAAATGGGTCGCTATAACTGACTAGTATTTTTGAGACGTAACCGCCATTTACTTCCAAACCTCCGAACGGTAGAACCGAACTAACCGAAAAAATGAGAAACCCCTTCAGGCTACTCTCAAAGAACTCGACGTACAAAGAATTAAGGTTACTCGGTTTCGCCTTCCTTTGCTTCCACTACTGCTTCCGCTTCCACTTTTTCCTCCGCTTTTCCAACCACTTCTGCCTCAGCGAATCTTCGACTTATCCTCGTTATCTTTATCCGCACATGCTCACCGGGTTTGGCATTTGGAGTAAAGCATACAAGTCCCTTGATTCGCGCAACGCCTTCGCCTCGACGGCTGGTCTCTTCAATTTCCACATCGTATTCTTTTCCCACCTCAACGGGTTTTGGGGGAAATCGTGGGGCAAATCCTCTGCGCTCTCCTCTTTCATATCTCGTCGTTTCCACCTCTGCTTATTTCTGAACTAAGTTATTCATTTTGAAGAAACTGATGTTGACCTATGTGACGTTTAGGGTTCCGTATTTCCCTACGTTTAGTTGGACCTCTCCTCTGAACGAAGTAATATATCCGTTTTCAATCTTGACTGTGTCGTCAACGTTAACTTGGTCGATTTGTTCATTCCACAGGGTTAGCTTTATTGTACCAGTGTCATCGCTAACGAGAGCGTCCGCAACGCGGTAAGTCTCATTTTTGTACCTTGACTGAACTTCGCGAGGATCCGATTTTTCGGTCACCTTTGCTACAACATTTACTTTCTTCATTCCATTTCTCAACTCTTTAATTTTCAAAACGTTTCCTCCTGTCTGCTTATTTTTTCCGCGATGGCAAATTTTTTCCCAACACTCATGATTTTCACCTTCAGACGCTCCCCGACCTTGACTTGAGGTACAAATATTAGAAAGTTTTGTATTCTTGCTATTCCGTCGCCTCTTGTGCCTATGTCATTTATGACCACGTCGATTTCTTGCCCTTTTCTAACTGGAACTGGTTGAAAAGGTATAGCATTGAACTTCCGTTCTCTCTTATGTTTGCGTCTCGGTCTTACGTGCCTTGGTTTTTCTGAAAGCCTTCTCGGCATCTGTTCTTTCGTCCCTTATCGCGGAACCAGCCATCCAGACAGAACTGCATTGTCGGTAAAACGACTTCTAGCGTAGCTCCGTTCCGGTATGCCGGTGAAGATGAAGGATCATTGATGTTGAATATAAGTTTTGTCATGTAGAGATTTCGTAGATTGGAAGCGGTGGTAAGCAGACTAGATTAAAAGACGTCAAGTGAACTAAACAGGCAAGGATTCACATAGAGAGACAAAGACGGGTATACTTAGGTCTAGGATCTAACATGGTTTAATGGAAAAGTCAAACCCAGCACATCTGGTTCTTGTTGCAAACAACGAAACTATATTTTCATTGGTTAACGATCTAAATGTAAATTTTATAAAAGATGCTGCCTAAACTTGCATAGGGATAAGAGTATGTTTCCTGAAATCTCATATCCATACTCAACCATTCTTGAAATTGCTATCACCATTATTGTTGCAGCGATTTCGGAGCGTGTTGTCACAAGGTATTTGAAACGTTTTTCTGAGCGGAGAGAGTTGCCGCCAGAAGTTGGAAACGGCTTGGTATTGATCGTTCGGTTTCTGATCATAGTAGGCGCAGTCATCACGCTTTTCAGGGTTGGGGGGTTGTCCACTGAGTGGTTCACGGCGATTTCAGCGCTCGGAGGCGCAGCGATTGGCTTCTCCTCAACCAAAACGCTTGGAAACTTTATTGCAGGTTTATACATACTCATTGCACGACCGTTTCGAGTGCAAGACTACGTCTCCATAGCTGGTACTGAAGGCATCGTCAAAGAAATAACAATTAATTACACAAAGATTTTGACGCCTGGAAACACGACGGTCTCTATGACTAACCAGAAAATCTTGGATCAAGACATCATCAATTATCGGTACAAAAGTGGAAAGTCTCGCCTCTACTGCTACAGTTTTGAACTAAGCTTTGACCACTCTTTGCCGACGAATAAACTGGAAAAAACCTTTGACAAGGTGATTAAACGATACGAGGAAAAGCTTCCGAGAAAACCTGAGTACGGGATGACTAAGCTGATGAGGCTGGAAAGACACTATATGTTCTATCTTTACTTCAAAAACCCCAAAGACATTTTCACCCTGCAGCCCACATTTCTGAAAGAGATAACCAAAGCATGGGACAAAGCAAGGATTGAGAGCACATCCACTTAACATTTAATAGATACATCAGAGAAAAGCGACTACTGCCATCATCTAATATCACAACGCTTTATTGATCACCTAGAGCTTTCTTCGAATAGACCAACACCGAAATTGAATACGCTGCGTCTATTATATCCCTATAATAAATTGTATAAGCCCCCTCAATAAAATGGCCATGAAGTATGCCAAGGCAGAAATTGCAACTGCGTTTTTCCAATTAAGTTCACGTAAGAAATGTATCGCAATAGTGCCAAGTGCTACTGTCCATACATGAAAAGCAAACTGGACATAATAATATAGATTGTATGCGAGGGTAGACCCCCAATTATCTTGGATAATCTGATTCCATAACGCAATTCCGATTCCTTCCTCACCTGCGACTGAATGAAGAGAACCTGGAAGAAGCACGTAAACCCACGCTCTTAGTGGAAAATTGAGCGGCGGAAGCAAATAAGATAAAAGTGCGTAAACAGAAACGTGAACCATTGTGATGGAAAAAGCATATCCAATAACGTTAAACAATACGCTCCATGGTCCAGTTTCACCACCAAAAATTTTAATTATCAATAATAGAAGACCAGTGTATAGGGCCCATCTGATGAGAAAGTCAGATGTCGTGCCCACTAAGAGAGAAACCAGCCCTTCACTGGAAAAGCCTTTTGTGCTATAGGGAACATATTTTCCTAAATATAAATCATCGATTTTCATTGTTAGATTTGCGGCGTCAGAGGGCGACCAAGCTAACCGAAATTCTAATCCCGTTATGTTCCCCCAGTCAGGAGAATTAACAGGAACCCAACTTTGCTCCATACCAACGCTGACTGTTAAATTCGCCCATTCATTACTTGAACTTGTTATGTTATTGCTCAAGTCACATCGGAAGTAACGATTTTCCTCGTAAGAGAATAATTGTAATGTTGCGTTAGAACTCGGAGGCTTTTCGTTTTGATGTATCCATTTAATTCGAAAAGATAATTCTCTGTAACCCGAGTCTCCTGAACAGTTAAACGGTCCTATTTCGGTTAGTTTCATCCAGATACATTTGTCATTGGAAGAGAAAGATTTCACGCTATAATTTCCAACTATGCGATCTGTGTCATTCAATAGCACTCCGTTAGAAATCCAAAGTGAAGTTGATTCGGTCCATGAATCTGTGTCAGGCGTCGGATTTTCAAAAAATGTCTTTGAGGCACTAATATATTGTGCCCCCGCTGTGACAAGCACAGTGATCAACAAAATTAGCATAGGACCCTTAACGTCAGGTTTTTTAACAATTCCTTTAAATGCCTTAAGTGGAGAATACAAAACCCTGAATATATCACGGACAAACAACTTTTTCTTGTTCACCTTTTGTGCTTTCATATCGATGTTTATAATATAAAAAGATGTGTTTCAATTGGTTCTTAAACACTCTAACGAGTCTTAGTCAGGTTCTAGTATTTCAACACTTTATTGATTGCCAAATTCCGATATAGTTGTTGTTACCAACTAGTTGTATAATGTAATAACGCTTCAAAGTCCGAGCTTGAACTTTCTGTAGGTGTTGTAATCCACAAATTCTATGTGTTCATTTTCAACTTGATGCTGCACAGTGAATTTTTGTCGGCGCTTTTTCTCCTTGACCTGGCTGGTTGTAATTAAGGAATAAGCATCGCTTCCAGCCCCAGACCCATAACTAACAAGTATTATCCTCTCGTTTGACTTGGCTTTGTCTAGAACCGCCGCTAATCCAATAGGTGAAGCGCAGGAGTACGTATTGCCAAACTTGGAGACTTTGAGACCCAGCATGTACTGTTCCTCTTTGAACCCTAGTTCCTTGGCCACTTTGATTGGAAAGCCCACGTTAGGCTGATGAGAAATGAAGTAGTTCACGTCGCTAGGTTGGAGATTTAACTTCGCCATCAATTTTCTACACGCTTTCATTACGTGCTTAAAGTAGGCAGGCTCACCGGTGAAACGGCCACCATGTCTGGGATAGGGTTCAAGCGCCCTCCTCCAAAAGTCTGGCGTATCCGATGTGCACGAGTACCAACCCTCCACTTCAGCGATGACGTCTTGCATGCCAAAAATGAAGGCTGAACCACCATAACCAACAAAGAGGTCTAATTCCCCTCCAGGCTCCTCTCTAGGCGCAGCCTGAGAATTATCGGTGCCTATCACCATGGCGTAAGTCGTACTCGCACCGGGATAGTACACCAGTGATGTTGCGTCTTTGAACATGCTTGTGGCAGCCTTGCACGCAAACTCCGTGTCAACTGCGTCTACGCCCTGCAAGCCATCGATTTTTTCTTCCTCACCGAGCTTCAACACCTGAGCTACTTTGGAAGCGATAGGCTTAACCGCATAAGGATTAGACTCTGAACCCACATACACCTTACCCACAAGCGAAGAGTCTATGCCAGAATGAATCAGAGCCATTTTCCCAGCCTCAACCGCCGCCGTGATGGCGTCTTCATCCATGAACGGTATGGACCTTTCCATGGCTCTTTCTTTAATTCTGAATTTGGAGACGTACACTCCGTATCCGACGATTCCAGGCGTCGCATACTCCTTTTTGGGTTTAGTCACTTCGTATTTCTGGTGTGGGTAGTACTCATCAGCAAAAGTGAACGCTAAAGAGATCGTTGGGATTATCTCGCTCTGCTTCACGGCATATCTTCTTCTGAATCTTGGAACAACGTTTCTACCTTCAAGGCTGGAGAATTCGATTTCTTTGTTGTTCAAAATGAGATCAGTTAACCTGCTTGGCACCCTTACCTTTCCATTATGAAATGCGACAATCCCGTAGATGTAAGGGCCGAACTTAGTAAATCTGTTTGTAGGTTTATTGACAAGAGTACAAACTTCTAGTGTTCCTTTTTCGTAGAAGAAGTCGATGTCTTCCATCTTGCCGAAACTTTTCCTTCCACACTTTCCGCAGTAGTCTTTGGATCTGAAGTATTCTTTGCTGCAGATGCCGCATCGACTGCCTCTGAGTCTATCACCTATGTATGAGACTCTTCTTTCTATAGGTTCGCTGCTCATGTTAATCCCTACTTAAGATGTGAATGTACGCTTTTGTTCCGAATCCCTCGAGTTCTAAGATACATCCATGCTGTGGAGTCTCATCTGCGTTCGCTTGTCTATCGCCAGCTTCTCCTTTGAGTTGTTTAACGATTTCAAAGATTTGGGCGCCTCCAGTGGCTCCTAACGGGTTTCCATCCGCCTTGAGACCGCCGTTTGTGTTCACAAAAAGCTTTTTTCCATCAACCTCGTAAAATCCTTTGTAATCTTTACAGCTGTTATAGATGTCAAGCCAAGCTTTACCCTTTTTTGAAAAGCCCAGGTCTTCTAAGGCTATCATTTCTAACAGCGTAGATTGATCGTAGAGCTCGGCTAACTGAATATCGCTTACCTTTATTTTTGACATTTTAAGAGCGTTTTCCATTGCTATTTTGCTTGCGATGAATCCAGTTCTGTTCTCACGTGAGGGAAATGTGACGTAATCGGTGGCTGCACAATAACCCACAATGTGTATTGGTGAATCAGCATGTGCTTTGGCCATTTTAGGACTTGCTAGAATTAGGGCGGCTGAACCATCTGAAATGGGGGCAAAATCGTATAGTCCCAGAGGCTTTCGTGCCTTAGACCTTTCCTTCAAGACTCTATCCACGCTGACTTCTCTCTGAAACTGTGCGTATTCATTGTTCATTGCATGGTGATGATTCTTGACAGATATCTGAGCTAAAGCAATGTAAAACTTATTAAGGGATTCTCCGGAAATCTTATGTTTTCTGACGTATTCTCTGAGCATGAGTTCATGATTTGCCTCGGGTGTACATCCGGCGTAGTAGCTCCACGGGTCTTCCAGAAGCATTAGGTCGTCCCTGATTTTATCCCATCGATCGGTCATTTTCTCTACCCCGCCCACTAAAACTAGGTCATGTCTCCCCGATTGGACCGCAAAGCAGGCGTTTAGAAGGGCGGAGCTGAATGACCTCGTTTTTTCCATATGAACATGTAATTCCAGCAACTCGGATAGGAAGCCCTCTTCAATTCCAATTTTGTTTGTGATTTGAAGGAAATAATCTGAAAAATAGCATGCATCAAGATTTTTCCGCTCTATACCTGCTGAATCTAAGGCGGTCAGCCCGGCTTCTTCTACCATCTTTTCCGGCGCCTTTTCGTAATGCTCGCCAAATCTGGTTCTGCCAACACCGATTATGGCTGGGCACCTGTGTCCCATAAATTCGTGGTCTCCTTATCCTCAAAATCTTATGCTGTTCAACCTAGTCTTTTTAAGTGTTTGTGTTTGATGAAAAGTTTCTATGGTATAACGCTGATACTGAAGCACTGAGTGACATAAGTTTTTATCGTCTCTTGTGATGAATCATTGTCGAGTGTTTGTATAGGAGGACTTGCTGTGAACGAGGTTTATCGTCTCATCATAACCGTTGAGGAGATTCGAGGTAGATGTCCTGTCTTCAAAGTTGGAGACAAAATAATCGTTGAAGAACCTGAAATAATTACCGAGAAAACGGCTACGCTTTGCGTTCACGCGTTTGGCTCAATGTTATCTATGATCATTCCCTTAAGCCGGGGCGTTAGCTTCAGAGAGTTGGGCTTGGCGAAGGAAGAAGAAGAGGTGGCTACGTACAGTGTCTCGACCCAGGGCCGCCCTACACCTCTGGTGGAACAGTTGTCTTCAAAATAGAACGAGAGAGAATCTAGTGAAAGCCATCCAGCTAAATGGACCGCGTCTAGTGGAAAAGTGTATGTGAACATGTTCAAATTGTCTATGAACATCATGTTGTCGTAAGACTTTCCTTGCCAAGCCACCTCAAATAGGCACAAGACTTCTGGAGCCTTCGCAGAAAATGGAGAGGCTTCTTCTAATCATTTGTCTAATTGATAACGGAGATCAACCTTCCTGGGATATTATTGTTTCTAAAATGAGTAGTTAATTGAAAATCTTAAATAGTTGTAGGTTTTAAGTTTAATTGAGCGACATGGCGGAAATTTGTCCAATATGCGGACTTCCTCGCGACATATGTGTCTGCAGAGAAATCACTAAAGAACAACAACGAATCAGAGTTCGTTTGGAATTTCGAAAATGGAGGAAAGCTGTAACCATCATCGATGGCATAGACGACAAGAACACCGATCTTGGGCGACTCGCCCAGAAATTCAAGACTTTTTGTGCTTGTGGAGGAACAGCTAAAAACAGTGAAATCCTTCTGCAAGGTGACCACCGAGAGAAAGTGCGATCTTACCTCATTCAACTGGGGTACCTAGAAGAAAACATTGAACTTCAATGAATAAACAGGGCGAAAGAGCATGCACATACTTAAAAACCTATGTGAAGTACTCAGCGGACTGAAGCGAGGAAAACTGGCCCCGAAATTGTGTCCCAAATGTGGTAGCTCCAAACTCCGAGTCTCCAGCGGTTTTGACACGTATCCTCGGATGTTTGGAATAACACCCTTAGAATACATCTGTGAGAACTGCAGCTACAGAGGCCCTATAGCAATGGAAATAGAAGAAGAGGAACCCCGCTAATCTGGTAGTTCGAGTTCCAGCTGCCTCTTAAGACTTTTGTAACGATTTCTGACAGTAACCTCAGTTACACCTGCAGCTTCGGCAATATCCTTTTGCGTCTTCTTCTCGTTAGTTTGTAGACAAGCAATGTAAAGGGAGGCAGCTGCGAGTCCCATAGGGTCTTTGCCTGAAGACACGCGTTGAGCTTTTGCCTCACGCAGAATTTTGATGGCAAGGCCCTGAGTTGGACCGCTGATTCCGGTACTTTCCGCAATTTTAGAGATGTAAGTAAGAGGGTCAGCAATCGGCATGCGCATGTCCAGTTCACGAAGCAGAAGTCGGTAGCATCGAGCAACATCCTTCTTGTCAACAAGACTAGTGTCCGCTATATCACGAATGGTTCTTGGGGTTTTGGTGCTTCTGCAAGCAGCGTAAAGAGCAGCAGCAGCTATAGCTGCGATAGACCTCCCACGCACCAAGCCCCTGTCAAGCGCCTTTCGATAAACAACTGCGGCTTTTTCTTTAACAGGCCCAGGAATATGGGCTTTATCACAGAGGCGGTCAAGCTCTGCCATAGCCTGAGCGAGGTTTCGATCCACAGAGGAGTGGACCCGTGATCGTATCTGCCATTTTCGCAATCGCCACATCTGGAGGCGCGTGGAGAGTGGAAGTTTACGTCCAAAAGCGTCTCGATCCACGCGTCCTATGGCGGTGGATAAGCCCTTGTCATGAACGGAATAGGATGTAGGAATCCCCACACGGCTTCTAGACGCTTTCTCTTCCTGCGTGAAGGCTCGCCACTCTGGACCCTTGTCCATCATTTGATCATGGAGAACAAGTCCGCAGTTTCCGCAAACAGTCTCGCCGGTATCATAATCGTGGATAAGATTCGCGTTCCCGCACTCGGGGCACTTGTCTGTGGACCGAAGCGTTCTTTCGTTTTTTTTGTTCACGTTTCCCTCCTCGATGGAGCGTCGTGGCGACAAACCCGTCATAATTGGTGGTTCTTCATAGTTTCAGAGTCAGAAACCGTCCATCTGGCCCGCCGTGTTTATTTTCACTAAATGTCTTAATATATAAGCCTTTCGATTTTCAGATATAGTTAACTTATTCGGGATAAAAATACAGATTTCAAGCTATGCAAGAAACCGGCTATTCTCCAGTTTCTAAATCCCTACTTCTTGAAACACGCTTTCCATAGCTATTCCTCAATAAGTTGACAGTATCCGTTTTCAATGTTAAAGTGACATCAGTTTATTTAATAGAACGCCAATTACTATTGCGTTTTAAATGTAATATTGTTCAAAACCTCGAATGGAGAAAGAGATTTGACACGGCTGCCAGAGAAAATTCGTAACATCTTAGAGAAACTTGTTCAAAAATTGAGAGAACAAGAAACGGTTTCAGGGATTGGTCTGTTTGGAAGCTGGAGTCGTGGCGACGCCGATCCAAGTAGCGACGTAGACCTGTTAATCATAGATGAACGGAACTTTAACTATGAGTATGTAGATCGTCTCGAACCTGATGGTTTGCTTATTGACTTAAACTACATCCCCAAGAAATGGATTACAGGCCCAGTTCCGCCAGAAATTGATCAAAGACTCCATGAACTATACATTTTGTACGATCGAGATTGGTCGTTGGCGAACGCTAAGCAGTGGATGTCCAAAGCGTATCGAAAGCCTGAACGTGTCGACATTCGAACCGAGGCATATGTTGTAGAATCGGACATATACTTGAGCAGAGCCACCTCAGCTCACGCTAGGGGAGATTTTCAAAGTGCTTGTATATTTGCAGGCATAGGAGTGGAATTCATGCTAAAAACCTTAATAGAACTCAATTTGCTATCCATCTCTAACAGCCGCTTCATCAGAGCCCTTGAAGAATCAGCAGAAAAATTGGAAATGCCCAAATTTTTTAACGAGTATCTCATCACAGTGCGTTTATCCAAGCAGGATCATTGTGACGTTGAGAAAAAAATCGGTTTGCTCAAGGATACTTGGAGTGATGTCACAATTTTCATGAGGAAGCATGCCTCTACGCTTGATTCTTTACACTTTACGGTCAAAACTATGTTAGGATACTACGGAAAGCGCAGTTTCTTAAAAGGCATGGTTGCTCGGTCATGCGCTCTTCTTGACGAAGGAATGTACGTTGAAGCATCCCACTACGTGCTTCACGCTTTTGTTGGCATGCTTGAAAACTACGCTTGGCTAACATCTGCCGACGAGGGAATTAAGCTTGATTACACAACTCTTCTCCGCTCGCTGAAAGGCTCAAAAGAAACGAGAGGAGTCTATAAAAACGCCGTTGAAGCCTTTAATGTAAATGATGTAGATCGCAAAGAGGCAGACAAAACTATAAGATTAGCTAAAGCAACAATACTTAATGTTCGCCGGCAAAGGAAAGATTTGATCAATAGGTTCATCGACTCATCGGCTTAGCTTTGAACATTGGTTAATTATGCTTGACAGAAGACAATAAGAAACTTATAGAAGTGGAAACTACTTTTTTAGATAGCCCGGAAAACAGAAGCCCGGTGGAGGATGGAAGAATTTCTTTCCGCCGAATGTAGTGGCCAAGCATGGCGGGCTCTGGACCCGCTGACGAGAGTTCGAATCTCTCCCGGGCTACCACGAACTCTAGTAAGGCGCCGTTCGAACTCCCGTCTTGAATTACCTGAAGTAAATAATCTTATCAAACCATTAAGCAATACCTTATAGCCTAACTTAGACAAAGTGGTCTTCAAGATAGTGTGCGACGAGATTATAGGAGCAACAAGATGAAACTCAAAGATTTAACCGAAATAGAAAAGAAAACTTACGAGTTTATAAAAAAGGTTGGAGAAATTCAGCCAAAGAACATGCCTGACCGCAGAATGGTGGGCGCAGTCATCAACCTAAAGAACAAGGGACTAGTAGAAATTTACAAGAGGCACACAGGCAGATATCGCAGGAAGAAGAAGAAATTTGTAAAGGTGAAAGAACCTAAAGAACCCCAAACAAAACCCTTCCAAACGTCTACACCCCCCTAAGTAGGGGGGGTCATAAGAGAGAGATAATCTTCCAAAACTTGAACTGAAACACAAACACGGCCAAAAACACCATTATGAACGAGGCCTATAACCTTTTTATCTAACCCTTTTAACATCATTTTTGAACAAAAACATTATGAATCCTTTGGACCATTTGGATAGTTTGCTCTAGAATTATGTTCATGTATACGCGACATTTATAATGTATAAGAAAACCCAACAAATGTATATCAAGTCTCGGTGAAAAACGTGACTCAACAAGTAAAAAGGTTTGTCCTTCCCTTCGCTGTTCCTGCAAGGGATCGTGAGAAAGCCTTTACGAAAAGGATGGAAATGGCGGCTGTCCTTTGCTTGGCTGAAATGGATAGGGAGAAAGGTGCAGGTTTCATTTTTAGAAGAAAGAAGCCTGAGGAGCTAGTTTTCATTGCTGAAACTTGCTATCCTATGTGGTTGGTTCCTTGGAGAGGAAGAAACTTGTTGTTTGATGGAATCGGTGCTATGACATACGCACTGCCATATGATGTGTTGCCCGACGTAAAAATGTTTGTCAACAATGCCCAAGGTAGCGCAGTAACACGTGAAGCGTATTCCGCGCTTCTCTCTGACAATCTTAACTACTTTCAAAGCTTCACGAGTAAGGAAGAAAAGATAATAGAAGGCCTCATCACAAGCCCCAACCTCATCCAAGACTTCGTCGCCTATCTTCCAGAAGCTAAGGCGATTAAGAAGCCTATAATTGATAAGGCTCTTTTGTCCCCGGTCATTGACGAATTTACGCTTTCATCTTTCATCCAAGATTTCATTAATCTTCGAGCCACTTTGAAGGAAGACATAAAAAACCTACTTGAAAGTATGAAAATATTAAGCACAACCACAAAAATGCACATAAAAGCTAATCATGAAAAAGTTGGAGAAATTCAGAAGGAATTCGATGGGAAAATCGCCCTCCTCAAACCCTCCATAATGGAGAAGACACGCCAAATTCAAAAAAAATACGATCGCCAAATCACGAGAGTCTCTAAGAAATTCGAACGTCAACTCCATCGCCTTTATCACGAACGCGTTAAACTTGAAAAAACCATGCAAAGTACAACCGCCAATATCGAACGTTGCGAAGCGGAAATACGATCCAGCAAGCTTCACAAAGATGCGGCGGGTGAACTTCAATGGAGACAAGACGCTGAATCTTGCAGAAAAAAGCTTTCCACGTTGGAGAGAATGGTTAAGGAGACAGATAAGAAAATAGAGAACGTCAACGCTGCTAAGAAACAGGGGATATCTAAAATCAGGTCGGAATGTGATGTTCAATCTGAGGAGGCTATGAAGCCCCTGAGAGACCTTGAAGCTTCTAGGGATGCTAAAATTCGAATGAGCCAGCAAGAAACGAAATCGCTGGAAGATTCAACTTCCATGATAATAGATCAAATCGACAAGCTTGTGCAACTGAAAAGGATGGCATTGGATAAACTTGATGGAATGGGCATACCGGAGAGACGAAGAAAGTATGCGTTAGTATATATTCCAATTTATCTTGTTTGTTACCAGAGAGAATCGAAGAAAAGATACGCATTGTATCCCCCATCAATCGCAAGCAGTATGGGAATTGCAACAAAATTTAGGGGGGTTCTTGGTGTTACTAAGATAAAGTCGCTTCTTCAGCCTCGTTCAAAGCCGACCACCAATCTTCTCAATCAGCTTCTTACCGTAATTGAACAAAATCCTGTGTTTGAAAAAGAACTTAGCGATGCAGAAATTCGAGTCAACATTTTACGAACGAAGACATCGCGTGAAAGTATAAAGAAAGGACTAGAAGAGTTAAGAGCCGAAGGATGGATCTCAGAAGACGAATTTCAAACATGTGACGGTTTCTTGTCTAGCGGTTAGCCTAACACCAAGACGCTCATATTCAAATTGTATATACTTTTCTGACTTCCAAAAGTATCTTGTTGCCACCGATTTCGTTCACCCCACCGTAAAACACGAGAGTTGTTTATCATCTGACATAATTCATCCTCCACCCATCTTTTTACAAATGTTAGAAATAGCCAGAACAACATGTGGGGGTGTGAAGACGCTAAAAACTTTTGTATACCGTGCAGACGCTGCCCTCTTAACGGTTTCCTTTTTTCCTCCTGCTTCAAGATATCCTCCAATAAATTCCTTCGCGATGAGTTCTGCAGAGTCTGAAGGAAAAATTGGGAAAACGTAGTGACCCGAATAATAAAGAAATTCGGCGACGTCCCAGACCTGGTTTCCATCTCTTGTCGCCTGTTCAAGGTCTACAAAGTACGTTTTTTCATCCTTCGCAATGATGATGTTTTCTGGCTTGCAGTCTCCAAAAGCAACGCCGAGTCTATGAGCTTCTGCGATTTTTCTCCCCACTTCTCTCACTAGAGCAGCTTCGTCTGTGGCTTTCTCTTTTGATGAGATAAGACGTTTAATGGCTTTAACCATGTTTTCTCCTTCAATAAAATCCTCAAAAATCAGGCGTTCTTGATGACTGATATGAAGAATCTTTGGAACGGGAAACTCGTGACCTTGTAGGAACTGGTTTATGGCGTATTCCCTTTCCATCCTAGTTCGTCCCAACACCGCAAAAGTCTTGGTCCCCAGCGTCCATAACGATAGCGGAAACCACTTAAAACCAAGCCAATCCTTAAATTTTTTCACAACAACCTTTTGTTCTTCATGGTTTTTCTGAAACCTAAGTAAGTAAACACTGTTTAACACTCCGCCCATCTGCCTAATCTTTATGTCCAGAGTCGTTCCACTTGGAACTGTTTTTCTGACGAAATCTTCGATGGTGGTCTTATCTGACAGTGGCACAAGTCCAAGAGGTGTAGGCATTAGCAAGTATTTTTCAGGTTCCTCAAGGCGTAAAACCAACTCTTCAGCTTCAACCTGTTGGTGCGACTTCATGAATATTTGCTGATCTTGTATAAGAGGAGTCATCATTTTAGGGAGAATGCTGAGAACATGAAGAAACGCCGTTCTCTGAATAGATCTGAGAAAAACAGGGAACCGAGGTTTCTGATTTCTTATTGTGTTAATAAGTCTTTGTGTGATCTTAACCTGTCCGTTAGAAAAGGTGATTTGATTCTCTTCCACCAGCTCATTAATAGCTTTCAAGTATCCATTCATCATCAATTCTACATTTTTTCTTTTTAAATCTCTCCTCAACATGTTGAGGAAGCTGTAGGTTATGGGTGGAAACAATCGAGCCCTCCGCATCATGGATTCGTACATGAAGTATTCCGGTTTAATTAGAAGTTCATGGCACAATTCAGGGGATCCCAAAACAATGTTTTCGCAAAGTTCCCAAATGATCCTTCTTTTTACTTTGACCTCTTGACGCCGTAAGTATTTCTCGTTAATCAAGGGTTCGTAAGGAACCGCGATCTTTTCAGCTACAAATTCGCCCAGCCACCCTTGTTCTACATCTCTTTCAAAAATTCTTTGATTCACCGCCAAAATGAACACGTTAACTCCGTTCGAAGGTTTAGAGTAGCACTTTAATCCTGTTCGATAACCACTGAGCAATAGCAAAACGTGAATATCGCTCTTTTCGTCGGCATAACCACACACTCGTGGACCGTAGAAACATGCAGCAACTATTTTGTGAAAACCTGCGATACGCTTACAAATACTTAGCACATTTTCTTTTAAGCCCTCACTCAAAAACTGGGTCATTGTCGACCTTTCCTAAGAATTAGACATAAAGTTTTTGCTCCACTTTTATGAAGGCTAATCTTCTTTAATTTTCTTGGTTATTTTGTGGTATATTCTTAACGCTTTTAATGCTTTTGCGGCTTTTTCAGGCATGTTGTAGGTAGGTATGTTGGTGTTCTGTAAAACCTTGTAGACAAGTGTAAAGTCTTCTCCTCCTGCTGGAACATCGACTACAGGCTTGTCAGGATGTTTTTTAGCAGTTTCAGCGACTGCCACTGCGTCTTCAGCTTCAAAAAAACACGATTTCAGCATGTTTATAACCATAACTCCGTCAACGTTTGGGTCCGATAAAACCATATCTAAAACGACAGAGTATCTTTCAGCCCTAGCATCCGCAATCAAGTCTATCGGGTTGACTACATCCACCCCGGAATAGCGATGTTCTATCTCTCTTTTTGTTTTTTCTGACAGCGTTGCCAGTTTTAATCCATTTTTTACCACCGCGTCTGCAGCGAGTATGGCTGGTCCACCTACGTTGCTCACAATGGCTATGTTGTCTCCGCTCAGGAGAGGCTGGTTCACGAGCGCAATCGCCGCGTTCAGTAGTTCTTCCTCGTCTTTAACTCGGATGATTCCTGCTTTTTTGAAGGCGGCGTTGAATACCGTGTCGGATCCGGTTATGGATGCGGTGTGGGAAAGGGCTCTTTGTGCTGCCTCTCTTGTAACTCCACCTTTAAGAGCTAGAATGGGCTTATTTCTCACTACTTCTCGAGCCATTTCTATGAATTCTCGTCCGTTTTCAATTCCCTCCATATATAAGCATATCACTTTTGTTTCTGGGTCCTTGTTGAAATATTGGAGAAGGTCTACGTCGTTCACGTCGATTTTGTCTCCCATGAAAGCGAATTTGGCAACGCCGATTTTGTAGAAGCATGTCCAGTCGAGGAGGCAGGCGCCTACTCCTCCGCTTTGGGATACGATGGAAATGCTGCCTCTTGTTGGCATTACGTCCCTTTCAAAGGTTGTGTTCAATCCATTTGTTGTGTTTATAACACCCATGATCGTGTTTGGGCCTAATATTCGAACGTCATACTCGTTTCTCAAATCTTTTAGCTGCTGGCGCTGACTGTCTTTGTATCCACCGGTTATTGCCACTAATGCCTTAACTCCAGTTTTTGCGCATCTTTCTGACTGCAGTATCGAGGCGTTTGGAGGAAGCATGATCACGCCGAGGTCTGGGGTTTCAGGGAGGTCTTCAAGCTTTTTGTAGCCTTTTTCTCCTTCGATATCTAAAACGTAGGTTTTTCCGTCAAAGTATTTTTTCATGTTGTAGATGACGTTTTCAAAAAGCTGTGGAGAGGTCATTCCAATTTTCTCTCGAATTTTGCTGGATCCGATAAGCACTACACTGTCTGGCTCAAAGAGAGCTGTCACTTCGCTCATTTTGCTAAGCCTCTGATTATTATAGCAAGTTTGAGGTATGGGAGATAAAGATAACTAAATGCCCTTCCTTAAATTGTTTAGTGAAAAAGTGTTGAGGCAAAATTTCGATTCTAACAGAGTTCAGTTTTGGTGAAGACTTTGGCAAAAATGTTTTATAACGTTTAAATATCTCTACCTCGTCGTTTCTTCTTGGGGGCAACTACTTATGGCTTCACTTTCTGAATCGGCTGTAAAGTTGAAAGGAGTAGCCAAACGCTACAGTGACATAGTGGCTGTAGACTACATCGATCTAGACGTGAAACGAGGTGAAATCTTCGGCCTCTTGGGTCCCAACGGCTCAGGCAAATCGACTACATTAAAAATAATTTTGGGGTTGGTTAAGCCAGACTCGGGTTCCGTGAACGTTTTGGGCATAAACGTCGAAGAAGACCCAGTTGCGGTGAAGAGGCAGGTTGGGTACGTTCCTGAATCTCCTCGTCTATACGAGTTTTTGACAGGAATAGAATACCTCGACTTTGTTGGCGACGTTTACGGGATGAATGCGGCGGAAAAGAAGGAACGCATCAACGAATACCTAGAAGCGCTTGAACTGGAAGGTAGAGAAGGTGATATGATAAGCGGTTATTCTCAGGGAATGAAACAGAAAACTATTCTCATCTCAGGGTTTATCCATAAACCAAAGCTTTTGCTCCTAGATGAACCGTTGAGCAGTCTAGACCCAAGGTCGGCTAGAATCATAAAAGACCTTCTCCATGAACTAGCCTCACAAGGCGTAACAACAATTATGTCAACTCACGTTCTAGAAATCGCTCAGGCCATGTGTAACCACATAGCAATCATGTACGAGGGAAGGCTACTAGCGTTGGGCAACATGGAGGAGCTGAGGCAAAAGGCAAGGCTACCAGGCTCAGACTTGGAAGACATTTTCCTAAAACTCACGGGAACAGAGGATGTCAAAGATGTGGTTGAGGCACTGCTGAAATGAACTGGAAAACAGTCCTTCGGTTGATAAGCGTTGACGTTAAATCTGGCAGATTGGTTAGGGGTCGAAAGGTTAGGAGATATCGTGAGCGTAGATTTTTTCAGTATCTGTTGTATGGAGGAGCCTGTGCTCTTGGGGTAGCGGTAGGATTACTTGTTGGGATATTTTATGGGGGAATACCAGACCTTGAAACGAAGATCATTCTTTATGATGGTGCAATTCTCCTTTTCTTATCGCTCCCTACTCTAGTTCTCATTTACAGCCTGATCTTCACTCTTATGAGCCAAATTCAACGAGGAGGAATGAAATCCTCCATTCAGCCTCCTTACTGGATGCCCATCACTTGGGAAGAACACACTCTTGCATCCACCTTAGCCAATCTGCTTGGGTTCTCTCTGGCTTCCATCATTTCAATCGGTTCAGCCATAGCTGTGGCTTCCGTCTTTTTGAAGATTGTTCCTCTAGCCATCTTTGTTATCCCATCTTTACTGGCAAGCGCCTTTTTGGCCAGCACAACTACGGAGATTTTTAGGGTTCTGCAGATAAGGCTTATTGGAGCGGTTTACAAGTCTTCTGGCAAAGCCGCGGTTTGGGTGAGATTTATTGGTTCCTTGATCTTTTTTGTGGCCTTCTATATAGTCTGGTTTGCCTTCACATCCGGTGCCAGTGTTGCTGCTATAGGAACCGTTGTCGGTGCACAAAACGCTGTGTGGTTCGTACCATACGTGTGGTTAGGTATGGCTTTAGCCGCTTTTACAGAAGGATTGCTTGCCCATACAATAATTTTTTCACTCGCTTCCCTTCTGTTTATTCTGATCCTCTTTTACGTAGCAGTTAGACTGAACGGCAAATTTGGGTTATATGAACCACCAGCAATAACGATCTCGCGTGGAGCTTATGTCCCAAAGACTGGCCTTTTAAGGAAGCTTGGCTTTTCTTCGTTGGAGGCGGCTGTTATGAAGAAGGATTTTAGGGCTTTTACGAGACGACGGGAACTAATGTATATTTTCATAATGCCTCTTGTATTCATGCTTATGCCATTGATGCAGTACTTAGGTGCACTAGGGCAGTCCCCATCGACGGAGGCTTCTCCTTTCCTGTTTGCTTGGATTCTTCTGATGCCGGGGGCTTTGATGGCTGTAATGCTAGGAAATATGATTGTCGGTCAAGAAGGCGGGTCCGTATGGTATCTATATTCGTCACCGATCACAGCTAATGGCCTGGTCAAGTGCAAGTACACATTTATAATAATCTTTTCATGCATAGTAACCATAGCGTGTAGCATTGTTGGCATCTTAGTTGCTCATCCATCGCTAAACTTTGCCGTTGCGTCTTTTGTCGAGTCGCTACTTCTAATCTTTGCATTGGGTGCGGTTTCTCTGGGAGCGGGGATTATAGGCGCGGACTTCGTTGAGATTCCAAGACCGAAGATGATTAGGCCGCTAACTGCTTTAGTCAACGTGATTGTATGCTTTGTTTTGGCATTGGTGATACTGGCTCCTCTCATTCCGTACGCGGTTACGACAATAGGTATTCCTTTGCCTCTACCGATGGTCGACCTTTATGTTGCACTCCCAATAAGTGTCATAATAGCCATAATCATAACTTACATTTTTTACAAAAAAGCAATCAAAGACGCAAAAGAATTTTTAGCGAAGGCTGAGGTGTGAGCCAAAACGTTGTAAAATGTCTGGTTAATCGGTTTTTTTCGTTACATCTGATTTAATGAGTTTGATGATAGTTATTGCGATGAAAACTGTAGTGTAGACTGCAATGAGGGCTCCTGCTAAAACAGTCTCTACCTCTCCTATGGAAACGAATGGAGTACTTGGAATACTCACGAGTTCTCTAATCACAAAGTCAGGGAAGTTTGATGCGCACCAGTCTGGAAGCCATTTACTAACATCCAAGTAAAGCTGTTCTCCTGTGAAGGCGTATACAACAGATAGAACACCGCTTGTTACCATTGATGCTATGAATATGCCAATAGCAGAGAGTAGAGCAAGTGTAGTTCTTCTAAAAACTTCACTGAACATGAACGCTAATGACAGGAAAACGAGGTTGGAGTAAACGATCGCTAAGTAAACATGTGGAACGAATTGAAGGTGTTCTTGCGGACTGAAAAATGAAACGGCTAAAATAACTCCTAGAGCCGTTGTTAGAGCTACTACGAAACTTAAAAGAGATAGACCACCCAAATACTTTCCAGTCATGTACTCAATTTTTGTAATCGGCTTGGACAACAGTGTGTCAGCTGTTCCGTGTTCGTATTCCTCAGACATAGATCCGCCAGAGATCATGATAGCTACAAGCGACATAAACAGTCCTTGAGGAAATAAAGCTTCGATAATCCACATTATAGGCTTGGTCTGTTCGAGAAAAAAGGGAGGCATAAGGGGAGGAGGATTAGTGAAAAGGTAGTTGAAAATCACAAAGATTAATATTTGAACCGCGAAGGCTAAGATCACAAAGACAAAGAACTTCTTCTTCGCTAATGTTCTCTTCCATTCGTAACTAACGATCGTAGCAACTCTCTGAAAAGCATTCATTTTATCGACTTCCTTTCAATGCCTGTAGATACGCGTCTTCAAGCGTGATTTTGTGGAGGTTCAAGCTTAATAATACGCCTTTATGTTTGAAAATTTCTGAGGATATCTCGCCTCTGAGGTCTTTCTTCTCTTTCAACTGTATCCTCAATTTGTTTTCTTCAACTTTTATGTCCTTCACGTAACTAAGTTGTTTCAGATTAGCCATGATCTTTGGAGTTACTTTTTCCAGCTCAGCCTCTATAACCCATTCCTGAGTAAAAGTTTCTAACACCTGTGATATTGGACCGTCGAAAACCATCTTCCCCTTGTTGATCATTCCTACGTGGGTACATATGCGTTGAACCTCGTCGAGGAGGTGGGATGAGATGAACACGGTTGTTCCCTGTTTTGACAGGGTTGTGAATAAGTTTCTGAAGTAGGCAGTAGCTTCTGGGTCCATTCCGATGGTGGGCTCATCCATTATGAGAACCGTGGGATCATTAACTAGTGCCAAAGCGACTGAAAGTTTCTGAATCATCCCTTTACTGTACTTTCCAATCTTCTTCTTTCCTTCCTCCTTCAAACCCACAAACTCAAGAAGTTGCCAAACCTTCTCTTTTCTAGCTTGACGGGGTAAGCCAAACATTCTACCAGTGAAATCTAGCAACTCCTCTCCACTAAAGAAAGTCTGTAGGTTGGGCAGTTCTGGAGCGTATCCAACCTTTTGAAGCGCTCGCACCGGGTCCTTGGATGGATTAACCCCAGCTATCTCGACTTTGCCGCCCTTGGGTTTAAGCAGGCCCAGCATCGTTCTAATCGTGGTCGTCTTACCTGCTCCATTTGGTCCTAGATAGCCGTAAACCCACCCTTGACTGACAGAGAAGGAGACCGAATCTAATGCTTTGAAGTCTCCGTAGAATTTTGTTAGGTTGGAGACGTTTATGACGGGTTGAGACATCATGGTTCACCGGTGAGTTTTGTAATATCTTGTTGAGTGGTCTCTAATATAGTTATGAAATGTTTACGTAAACGAGTCTTCATCGCGTTAATAGGTCTGAGGCGGTTCGTTGGGCTTTTTGCATAACTTCCTCTTCATCTAGCGTTTTCACTTTTCTTCCTTCCATCAACAATTTTCCATCCACAATGACCGTGTCTACGTCGCTTCCGCGGGCTGAGTAGACGATGTTTGCGTATGGGTCATGTAAAGGCGTTAGATGAGGCTTTCTGAAATCGATTAATATGATGTCGGCTTTTTTGCCAACCTCCAGCGAACCCACGGTTTTTTCTAGTCCAAGCGATTTAGCGCCATCTGTTGTAGCCATTTCTAGAACTTGCTGTGCCTGCAGAACTGTTGGGTCCATGTACCTTATCTTCTGTAGGAGAGCGGCAGTTTTCATTTCTTCAAACATGTCGAGGTTGTTGTTGCTGGCTGGTCCGTCTGTGCCTATGCCCACGGTGATGCCTAGGTCTATGAGAGTTTTGATTTTTGGTGTGCCTGAGGCTATTTTCATGTTGGCTGTTGGGTTGTATGAAACTTTTACGTTGTGTTTAGCCATTATCCGCATCTCCTTCTCCGTGAGATATATGCAGTGTGCGGCGAGAACGTTGGATTTCAAGAAGTCTATGCTTTCTAGCAGCTCGATTTCGGTGAGACCGTGCCTTTTCTTTACTAGTTTTGCCATTTGTTTTGATTCTGCTAGGTGTATGTGCATGCCTATGCCGAGTTTTGAGGCTTCTTCTCGTGTTTGCGTTAGGAGTTGAGGGCTACATGTGTAGACGGCGTGGGGGCCTAGTTGAGTGGTTACTCTTCCATCTGCGTATCCGTCGTATTTCTGAGCGAATTCTACACTTTCTTTTAGCATGCGTTCTCCTTTTTCGCAGTCTTCTGCCTCTATGATTCCTTGTGCTAGTACGGCTCTTAGTCCAGCTTTTTCGACGGCTTTTGCTATTTTTTCTTCATGGAAGTACATGTCTGCGAATGTGGTTGTGCCGTTTTTGATGTTTTCGAGGCATCCGAGTAGTGCGCCTTGGTAGATGTCGTTTGGGGTGAGTTTTGCTTCTAGGGGCCATATGGTCTGGGTTAGCCATGCTGTGAGTGGCTGGTCTTCTGCTATTCCTCGGAAAAGTGTCATTGGCAGGTGGGTGTGGCAGTTGATTAGTCCTGGCGTGGCGACTTTGCTTTTGCCGTCAATTATGATTTCAGCTTTGATTTTGGGAGCTTTCGCTTCCCTTCCCACGTAGATGATCCTGTCTTTTTCTGTGGCGATTGATCCGTTTTTTATTATCGTGTCCTTACCGTTCATTGGGAGAATGGTGCAGTTATAGATGAGTATGTCAGCTTCTCGCAAAGATTTCACCTAGAGTTTTAGCTTTGCTTTGATGATTTCTTTCTGTTTTTGTTAGTTAAGGTTTCCGTTGTTGATTTTGAATATTGATTCTGTTTTCATAAATGATTTCTTAGTTGGAGCCTAGTTCGTTTTCGATGTGTTATGAGTACTCGGCTTGAGGAGATTCGTCGTCAGGTTGCGGAGTTGCTGAAGGATGTTGAGGAGTTGCGGCGACTGAAATCCGCTTCAGATGATGTTAAGCGTTTTCGTATGATGATTGTAAGGTCAAGGTACGATTGAAGGAATAAGCTTCTGTTGTGTTATTTACGTGTGTCTCTCTCTTTATAGACCCCCTATAGCCCCCCCCTAATTTTTTTTCTAGTTTCGTGCGTCTCTCTCATAGACCCCCCCCTATAATTTTTTTCAAGAGTCTATGGAGAGGAGGGCTGGCAAGGTATTCTCTTTATATTTTTGGCTTTGCATTCTGTTCTGTGCCTAATGAAAGTTCTGTTTTGCAGTTTATTGTGTGAAAATTCGTGATAGTATAAGGCTTTTCGGAATTGAAACCTAATAAAGTTTGGATAATAGGCCGTGTGCGACAGTTTATCGCACGGCCTATAGCCTACTCTATTGGAGGAGGCTATCCTGTTTCTCTGGGTCTCTTTGTCTGAGCCTTAGCGGCCGTTGGGTCCTTTGACTGTCATGCCTACGTGTTTGCCGAAGATGTCGTTGAGGGATAGTTTGCCCGTCCCGATGGATACAAGTTTGTGGCAGATGACGTTTAGTGAGTTTTCGGTGCAGCTTAGCAAGCCTTCGCCTTCGCCGGTCAGTGTGTACACTTTTCTTGGTCTTTGATTGGTTAGGTCCCAGTTGCTTTCGACGTAGCCTTTTTCTTCTAAGAGACTTAGCAGCGGGTAGATTGTGCTGGGGCCGAAGTATACTCCGAAGTTTTTGCGGATGCTTGAGATGATTTGGTAGCCGTGCATGGGGTGTGATTTTAGGAACTGGAGGATGACTAGGTCTAGGAGGCCTCTCATCAATTTGTTTTGAACTTCTCTCAGTTGTCTTTCCATTTTATTCATCCCTTTTTTGTGTATGTTTGTTGAACAGTTTACACGTTGTACGTGTATACAATATGTCTCTATTCGGACATATCAAGTCTTTATAGGCACGACACAAGATATAAAGGTTTGCACGTATTCCAAGCATACAAAAGCATATCTAAGCATATGAAAACACGTAAAAATCTGGGCAATTTAAATAAACCAAATCATCCAACCATGAATATAGAACAATTTTGGAAGTGAAAAATTGGCTGAAACCTTCAAAGACCGAATTGTACTACGCTTCTCCAAAAGTTTTCTCGACATACTCGTACTCAGACTTATTCAGGCCGAGCCCATGTGGGGATACAAGATTATTAAGAAGACAGAAATACTGTTTGGAATCAAGCTTAGACACGGAGCCATATATCCTCTTCTTAATTCGCTGGAGGCTAACGGTTTTCTAAGAAGCAAACAAGAGGTTCATGGAAGAAGAAAGAGAAAAGTGTATGAGATCACGTCGAGAGGGATACAGTTTGTCAGCGCTTATTACGATTTTTTAAGGGAACAATTACAAATGCTTGACATTAAGGGTTAGGAGACCTAAAAGATGAAGCAAGCGGGCAGAAGTCAAGAAGAGATAGTGAAGCATGTTGAGAGACTTTTGGAGGAAAGGGGAAGAGAAGCGTTAGATATGTCTAGAAAGAGGATACTAGACGAAAAAATAGAATGTAAGGAGGCCTATGAAGCTTTGAAGTTTTTTATGTCTTATTGGAAAGACTTGGCTAGACCAACTCTTATGTCCATAGTTTGCGAAGCAGCTGGCGGAGACCCTGCGATGACGATCCCTGTAGCGGCTTCAATGATATTGATAAGTGGCGGAGCAGATATACACGACGACATCATCGATCGGTCGGACAGGAAGTTGTCTCATCTCACAGTATTTGGAAAGTTTGGTGAAGACATAGCGTTGCTTGCTGGAGACGCCTTTCTATTCAAGGGGCTCACTCTTCTTTATGATTCAATCAAGGAGACCGTTTCAAGTGAGAAAATCTCATCCATCTTTGGACTTGTCAACAGGATGTTTTTCAAGTTAGGTGATGCAGAAGCCTTTGAACTTCGGTTTAGAGGACGAACCGATGTTTCGCCAGAAGAATATCTATCGTTGGTGAGAAAGAAAGCAGCTGATGTTGAGGCCCTTGTGAAAATAAGCGCTATTATGGGAGGCGGATCAGACGAAGAGATTGAGAAGCTTGGCAACTATGGAAGACTTTTGGGGATGGTCTTGATATTGAGAGACGACATGCGGGACATAACCGATTTCACAGAGACTTTGCATAGAATCAAGAAAGAATGTTTGCCATTACCAATACTTTACGCCTTGCAGTCCAACGAAACAAGATCCAAGTTGGTCTCCATGATCGGTAAGCAACCATTAACAAAGAGAGATATAGAAGAGATCCAAGAAAACATAGCTAAATCGGGAGGACTCCAGAGGACTCGGAAAATCATAAACGAACTTGCAGAAGAGGCATATTCAGTTGTTCGAAAAATTGACAAAAATAGGAATTTAGAGACTTTCATCGTAGCTTCTTGCATCCCCTACTTGGAGGGGGCGATTAAGGCTGAAAAAGCATTTTTGGGACTCGAAGCGAAGAAAAGGTTGGAGATGCATGCATACAACTAAAATGAAAGCCAACGAGAAGTTAATTGAACAAGTTCAAAGGCTTCTTGAAGAAAGAAGTAAAAAGGCTCTAGATATCGCAAAAAAGGAGGTTCTACAAGAAAAAATGAAATGCAAAGAGATCAATGATGCTTTTGAGTACTACACAGAAAATTGGAACGACGTTATTCATCCTGGGCTGCTTTCAATTGCTTGTGAGGCTGCAGGAGGAGATGTTGATAAGTCAATCCCGATACAAGTCGTCATGTTGTTGCTAACTGCAGCGGTTGACATACATGATGACATAGTTGATGAGTCAAAGACAAAATATGGAAAGCCCACCGTTTTCGCTAGGTTTGGCAAAGAAATTGCTCTTCTTGTAGGTGATGCCTTGTTAATGAAAGCCCTAGCTCTTCTTCACAAACTGGAGAGACAATTTAGGATAGAAAAGATGGATGCCATCTGGAACATAATTGGCAGTCGATTTTTTGAGCTGGGAGACGCTGAGGCCCTCGAAACTTCTTTGAAAGGCAACGTAGATATTTCCCCAGAAGAATGGTTCCAGATTCTGAAGATGAAAGCTTCAACCTTCGAAGCTCACATGCGAATTGGCGCCATTGTAGGAGATGGAGAACAAGGTATTGTTGATTTATTGGGTAACTATGGCAGGGCACTAGGGATTCTGCTTAGTATAAGAGAAGATTTCATTGATGTATTCGAACCCGACGAGCTCCAGAACAGGATTAGGAATGAATGTCTGCCACTTCCTATCCTTTATGCTTTCAAGAACCCGCAGGCCAAAAAAAACATACTAGATTATCTTTCAAAACAAGAAATTTCTGACAAGGATGCGGAAAGAATAGTCGATATAACATTTGAGGAAGAGAGTGTTGAAATGCTTAGAAATATAGTCAAACGTATGGCTGAAGAAGCCTGCAACAACATCTCCAGTATACCTGATGAAAATTTGGTTTATCAAATGAAAAAACTAATTAAGGGCGCGATTGAAGATTTATGAATGCTGTATGAAAGATCTAGACCCAGTACAATCGCATTGGCTTCAATTTCTTTTCTTTCTTTTTCTGTTCCATGATCCTTTCCTCAATTGTATTTATGTTCTACACGTTGCTTATAAGAGTTTTGTTGAACACAAATACAGTTTTTCTCGGATGGTTTTGGCACAAACTGAACCTGCGTTGGCAAACATTTTATCTCTCTAATGCATTATAGACAAATTGAGTTGTAGGAGAATGACTAGAAACTCTGTTATGAACCGTGTTCTCTTGCAGAGGGATTTTCTTGCTGTTTTTATTATTGTTGTAAGCACCTTTTCATGGTATTTTCCTTTGTATCTTTTCTTCCAGAGTATCTTAGAAAAATTAGAAGTGGAATCCAGTTTTTTGTTAGTGGCATTCGGAGTTCAATGTGTGGTAGCTGTTGGTTCTGCAATAGTAGGCACGGCTTTAGTAAAGAGATTTCCAAGTCGTGATGCGTTTCTGTCTGTTTGGATGTTCGTTGGGATCATAACCTCTACGTTAATGGTTACATTGGAGACATTTAATATGGCATATATTTTACTACTTTCTTTCCTTTTGGGGATTTCGTTAGGATTGGGTTTTCCCTCTTGCCTCGCATATTTTGGAGATTATAGTATCGAAGAAAATAGAGGACGGTTAGCAGGGATCACGTTTCTTGCATCGGGTCTCTGCATTCTCTTCATAGGTTTGGTCCTCAGTTTCTCCACTCTAGTTGTTGGCGCATTGATACTTGCTGCGTGGAGAGGAATTGGCTTATTCTTGTTTCTTCTTACTAGATCAAAACAAGATTACCGAAAAGAAAATGTGATTGAGGTTTCCTACAGATCAGTTTTACTTGACAGATCTTTTCTCTTGTATCTCGTTCCATGGATTATGTTCTGTCTGATAAATTTCCTCGAAGCACCCGTATTAACTATTTTTTTGGGGGAAGACTTTGCCTCATTTATCCCAATTGCAGAATACGGGATTGGCGGTTTTGTCGCATTGATAGGCGGTTGGGTTTCTGATTCAGTTGGTCGAAAACGGGTAATTATCTTTGGTTTCATAATGCTGGGAATTGGGTATGCTGTGTTAGGGCTTTTTTCAGGCATCATTCTTTCTTGGTATTTGTATGTCATTTTGGACGGCGTTGCATGGGGAATTTTTTCACTGATGTTCTACCTGGTTATATGGTCGGAACTAGCTGGAAACCGAATCAAAGACAAATACTACTTAGTGGGGGTATTACCGTTTCTCATTTCAAGCTACACACAAATACTGTTCACACCTTATGCTAAACTGATCGACATCTCAGCAGCGTTTTCGTTGGCTAGTTTTTTCCTGTTCTTAGCGGTTTTCCCCATATTATTGACTCCTGAGACCTTGCCCGAGAAGAAGATTGAGCTTAAGCGGCTTAGAAAGTATATGGAGAAAGCAAAGAAAGTTAAGGAAAAACATGCGAAGGATTAGAATTTTTCGATTTTTTGGCTATTTTTTCTAAGGTTTTTGTGAACAACACCTGTGTGCACTTGTACTTGTAGAGTTGAAATTCATCTGCATTTGGAATATTACCATTAAGGGAATACACCATTTATTTTCAAGATCGAGAAGTAGATATGACTAGAATGATTTAATAAAAAGAGGCTGCATAAGTCTTATTTAACAAAAGGAGCAAGCACTCGAAGAGAGAGGGCGGAAGTTGAGAAAGCGGTCAATCACGCGTTATACTGCTTTACTATTAACGTATGTGCTTGTTTTCACTTTAATCATGGCGCATGTAGGCATTGGGAAATTGAGCGGTTCAATCTCTATCACGGCTTCTCCAACAATCATCATGATTGGCGAGAGCACCACCATCAGCGGATCCATCACCCCCGCAAGCGTAGGAGAGAACGTGACAATCTGGCATAGACAGATTGGAAAACCCTGGGGCATCCTTGCAACCGTGACAACAGACGGAACCGGGCAATACTCATACATCTGTCCAGACTTAGATATGGGAACCTATGAGCTTAAAGCAACCTGGATAGGTGATACATACGCAGCTGAAAGTTCCATAATAACTGTAGATGTTAAAGCGCCCCCGGCGGCTTCCTTCACTTACTTACCTCATACTCCAACCATTGGAGAAACCATTACTTTCGACGCTTCCGCCAGCTTTGATCTTGACGGAACCATTGAAACCTACGCTTGGGACTTTGATGATGGAACCACCGGAACCGGAGTGACCACCACTCACGCTTACACAACGGCTGACACCTACGACGTCACGCTGACGGTCACTGACAACGACACCCTAACAGACACCGCCGCAAGTGACGTAACTGTCTCTCCGCCTGCGCTTCAGCCTCCCGTTGCTTCTTTCATCTATTCACCGACTGCACCTCAAGTGGACGAGACTGTGACCATTGACGCTTCTGCCAGCTCTGATTCAGATGGCACAATCGTCAGCTATGAATGGGACTTTGGCGACGAAACAGATGGCACCAGCGAGATCGCGACCCACATTTACGCTGATAATGGAACCTATGTAGTCACACTCAAAGTAACTGACAACGACGGACTATCCGACACTACTTCCAAGGACATCACAGTACTTAATAGACCTCCGAATGCCACCTTCACCGAATCCGCAGAAACTGTATATACTGGCGAAGTCATCTCGTTTAATGCATCGGATAGCTATGACCCCGACGGCACCATTGCAAGTTACTTCTGGGACTTCGGCGACGAAACCAACGCTACAGGCATGATTGTTGAACACTCGTATGCAGATGACGGAAATTACACAGTGACGTTGACCGTGACAGATGATGACGGAGCAACCCATAACGCCACAGCAACTAAGACTGTGTTAAATCGTTCTCCTGTGGCATCATTCACGGAGTCCGCTGAAATCGTCTATCTCAATGAGACTATCTACTTTAACGCCACTGGCAGCTATGACCCCGATGGCAACATAACGAACTACTTCTGGGACTTCGGCGACGAAACCAACGCCACCGGCGTGACAACTGAGCATTCGTATCCTCTGGAGGGAAACTACACGGTAACCCTAACAGTTATTGACGATGACGACGCACCTAACTCGACCAGTGCCAGCAAGACGATTCTGAACAGACCGCCCGTTGCTGTGTTCACCGAATCAGCAGAACAAGTATACACCAATGAGACCGTCTATTTCAACGCTTCCGAGAGCTACGATTCGGATGGTTCAATCGTTAGTTACCTCTGGGATTTTGGTGACGAAACGAATGCCACTGGCGTTGTGGTTGAGCATGCTTACGCTGACGATGGAAACTACACGGTAACACTAACCGTGATGGACGACGATAACGCAACAGACACAACCACAGCAATCAAGACAGTGCTAAACAGACCCCCAGTGGCAATATTCACTGAATCTACGGAAACCGCATATATCGGCGAAGCCATTGTTTTCAACGCGTCTGATAGCTATGACCCCGACGGCACCATTGCAAGTTACTTCTGGGACTTCGGCGACGAAACCAACACAACAGGTGTCATCGCGAATCATGCTTATGATATCAACGGAACCTTTACCGTGACCTTAACTGTAACAGATGACGACGGCACATCGAATTCATCGTCGTCCACCAAAACGATTCTTAAGAACGAACCGCCTATACCATTGTTCACAGAGTCTGCAGAAACCGTTTATACTGGCGAAGTCATCTCGTTTAATGCATCGGATAGCTATGACCCCGATGGCAACATAACGAACTACTTCTGGGACTTCGGCGACGGGACAAACACAACAGGTGTAACCGTAGACCATGTGTATGTGGATGACGGCGTTTACACAATTACTCTAGTTGTCACCGATGACGATGGTAAAACTGCATCAAAAAGCGCTGTCAAGACAGTCTCAAATAGACCACCCATAGCATTGTTCACTGAGAATCCAACAATAGCGTTTACTGATGAGATTATCCACTTCGATGCGTCCAGTAGCAACGACCCAGACGGCTCAGTCATCAGCTACTTCTGGGACTTCGGTGATGGAACAGACGCAACAGGCGTCACGGTGAACCACGCCTACGAAGATGACGGCGTTTATACTGTTACTCTAACCGTCACCGATGATGACGGTGAAACTGCATCAAAGAGCGCTGTCGAGACAGTTTCAAATAGACCACCCATAGCATTGTTCACTGACGATGCGACGAATGCGGATGTAGATGAGTTGATTCGCTTTGATGCATCGGGTAGCTATGACCCCGATGGTATCATCCTCAATTATTTCTGGGACTTTGGCGACGGAACCAACGCCACTATGTGTGTAATCCTAGGTCACGCGTATACTGAAGACGGAGACTACACAGTGACCCTAACCGTGACCGACGACGACGGAACATCGTCATCGACAAGCGCCACAATGACTGTGAAAGGCTCATTAGGGTGGCCACTATACTTAATCGCAGGGACCGCCTTGGGCATCGCAGGATTAACTGGAGCTGTGATCTATATTATATTTAGAAGAAAAAGGAAAACAGCAAGCGAGACCACAGCACCTGAAAACAAGCCCTTCATAACTTTATATGTGCCCAGAAGCCTATTTGCTGGTTACGGAAAACTGACAGACACAGCAGATAACCCTGTAGATCCCGGACGAACGTAGTCTGTACCTCCATTTTTCTCATGAACCTTCTAGATTAACCGCACCTGTAGCTTGGATAAAGCCTATTAGTGTAGATACATAAAAAAAATCACAATAGAAATTGTGGTGAAGCTCGCATAGCTTTGCTTGGATATTATTCTTCACAGTGCGTGGCTCAACGCGCCTACATTGTTGCGATGGCTGTTGGGTTTTTGGCCTTGTTGAAGTTACTCCCTTATAGCCTAGATTTTGCTGTAAGCGTTGATCTTCGATTGCCCCAGAGCTTACAAGAAACACTATACTTAGTTTAGTGGTGAGTGGCTTCTTGTTTTGCCTACAGTGGTTAAGTTGACAATCAAATTTTCTCGATTTTTTGGGCTATTCGTTCCACAGTCTTGGCAAATGCGTGCTCCGGTTTTTCCTCAGCAAATATGCATGTTCCTCCTGCTCGAAGCACATCGCAGAAACAAGGAATAGTATCCAAAACAGGAAGATTATGCGTGTTATGAAAGTGTTCAGAGAAATTCTCCTTCCCAGCAGTAGAAGACAATATATCCGCAAGCACCTTGTTCACCACGATTCCAGTCTTCTTCTCGAAAAGATCATAAAGCTCGCTGGTCATCCGCTGAGTCCCCTTTATATCAGACGTATCCAAGCTTGTCACCACAAGTGCAACATCCGCAGCGACAATGGCATTTATGGAAGAATACTGAAGCCCAGGACTTGTGTCGAAAATCAGGTAGTCAAGATGCATATCGTTGAGAAGAGAGTTCCTAAGCGACAATAGACGTCCCAAAGCCCTCATCTCCCACTTTCTATCCTTTGCCGTCATCTCCCGAATAGCTTCCGTAGAAGGATTCGCCAGCCCAACCAAGAACTTCCCATTCCCATTCCCATTAAGAAGGTGAGAAAGGTCGATCAGAACTTTCTTGATTTCACAAATGCCGTTCAAATAATCATTCAACCAGTATCCAGTTCCATCAGCCTTAAACCTAGCTTGGAGGCTTGGAGCGCGAAAATCCATGTCTAGCAAGCAAACGTTCTTACCCTTTCTGGCGTAGGTCGCTGCTAGATTGATCGAGAGCAACGTTTTCCCTGTTCCACCCTTGTAGGAGTGAAATGCGATAATCTTTCCCATCATTTTTCACCTGAACCTTCCTTTTCAACGTAAAAATAGGCCTTACGTCCCCTCCTCTCCTTCTTTAAATATCCCATCAACACCAACTGATTCAAATAGCCACTCTCAACAGCCCTAGCCCGCGTCGTTTGCTCAGCAATCTCTTCTGCAGTTGCCTGACCAAGATTACATAACGTGACCGCCGTCTTTCTAAGATGATCAGGCAAAGACAGCAACGTCATCACGTCTAAAACATCAGTCAGCGATTCGCCTGCAATACCCCCTCGGCTATGTTTTTGCAGCTCTATTAGCACGTCTACCTTTTCGTTCAGCTGATTAAGGCTGTCCGCTATTTTCTCTAACACTCGAATGGGTTTTCCTTGTAAGCTTTTATACAATGTCACCGTTGCTATCTCCGAATGTGTTTGACGTATCTACACTATTGTGGAGAATATAGAGACTATTAAGTCTTACGATACAATCATACATATTCCAACATGCCAGAAATCAAAAATGCAGATGCCGTGTCAGACGCGCTCATCTTTTAGGCATACCTGTCTTCGCCCAGATGGCCCCCGCGACCATGATGAGGACTATTGTAATCCAGAATAGCCCTAGGAGCGTTTTGGTGGCGAAGATTGCGGTCTCTTCAAACAACTTAGCCCATCTAAGGTTCTTATACTTAACATTATTCTTAAGCCGTATTTCGAAAGGGGAAATATTTCTGTAAGTGATGCATGTGGGATTTTGCCCAAGCATAGCTAACTTTATTGAAAAAATAAGGCGGAAAAAGGAGGGCGCAGGTTCTATATTCGTCTATTAGTACAGTGATGGAGGAATTCGGGCGCGTGCTTCCTCGACGATTGGAAGTACGGCTCTCAGTTCTCTGAAGTATTTGAGTACAGTTCTACCTCTATCTGTGACGGCGTAGACTATTCTTTTTTTGCCTGCAATTTGTTCTTCCACCAGGCTTTGTTCAATTAAGAAGTTCAGATACTGTTTTAGTACGCTGCAGTTTACGTTTGCTTTGTACATGATATGAGTTAGCTTTAATGGCCCTCTACGTGATAGGACTCTGAGGATGTCTATGTACATTTCGAGTTTGGATCTTCGCATGACCAAATCCTCTTTTTCATATTTTCTGTGGCATACGTATAAATGATTTATGGATTCTGGCTACGGCTTTGGCGTTAGTAGTTTCGCTTTTGTTTGAATGCGTTGGAATACGGTTATACGGTTTTGAAAGGCTGTGATTAGGTCATCGGCTAATATTTGTTGAAGTTCTTCTGAAAGCGTGTTCATTTCACCTTTGAATGCGTCTATTAGCTTGTTTTCAAGGTTTTCTCGTTGTGAGGGTGTATATGTTTTTTTCATTCATTATTTCTCCGTTTTGGTTCTGTTGGGGTGTTAGGCTTGTTTGGATTTAACTATCTTATGAATTCGAAATATGGATTTAGCATTCAGTTTTGCGTCTATAGTGTAAATTGTGGCAAAAGTTTGTGTGTGCGTGTGCAAGAGGTCTATGTATGGAGGGAAGGAAGAGAGATGGCCACGAGTTTACACGGGTTTTTATAAAGATTTATTCAGAACGCAAGTAACGTAACAAACAAAACATCATCCAGATAAAACAATAGGTTACCACTTCGAATTCCGAATTAATATAAACACGCCTATACAATGATACTGTTTCATGATTCGCTATATTTATCTACGTCAATCCCTAGATATTAAGTTGCACAACACTCACACACTCGCTAAACAATTGAGGAAAGAGACATGGCGAAGAGACCAACAAAGGACGAAGCCCTCGAAGCATTAGACTTCATCATCAACATCCTCAAAGAACACGAAAAAGACCTAGACCGCTTAGTCACCGAACTATCTAAAACAACAGAAAAATTCAGCCAAACAGGAGAAATAACCACGAAAATCGAAAGAGTAGAAGACCGCCTCTCAAACATGCAAACCGAAATCAGCAAACTAATCAACTATATCTCCCCGTCACAGAAAACACCAAGCTACATCCCCCACGGACCACCAGTAACTGTCAGATGCAAACAATGGGAAGACTTCAAAGCATTTGCAGCCGACGCAGAAACCATATCGTTTCTGTATAAGCAAGAAGAAAAAGTCTTCCAAGCAGACGCGCTGAAGGGGGGCAAAATCCTCACCTACACCGGAGAATTCCCACAAGACTCAAGCGTACTGAAAATATGGTTGTCAAGAGAGCTAAACGTCCCCGAAGACAAGATCTTCGAAGGTGCCCTAGCAATAGGATAAAACCAGAATCAGCTTCCCAGAGCCAATTATAGCGTAACCGACACTTGTTTCTCCACAATAACATGCTGCTCAACGAAGGTTAATTAAAAAACTTTTTATAGGACGGGTGAATATTATATATCTTGTCTTACGATGTAAGACATACGTATGTTGGGGGGAGGTTGAAAGATTCCCAGGCAGCGAGGAATGCATGGTTTGGTATTTCAGGTTTTAAACCGCTTTCTCCTTTCTCTTTGATGAAGTACTACACCATGCTTGGGAGCCGTGGGAGCCAACAAACGATGAAACCCCAAAAAAGAGGGACGACACTTGCAGATGAAGAAAGAAGATTTCGCAAAATATGAAGCGTTCATTTTCATGATGCTTCTCCACCTCTCCCTGCGATGAGTTAAGGATTTCAAGTTGAATCAGGAAGAGGCTGTCGATGGAGAGGCACGGTTGAGAAGGTTCTGTTTTGTATTTCCGTCTACTATAAAGAGGCTTACAGAAGGAAGTCTCAAAAACTCATACATACACACATAAATTACTAGAATGAAGATTTTTCGACGCAGAGTTGCCTAACGAACGGCCTAGAATATGAAGCATGTTCTCATTCTTGTATTTTGTAACAGTTTCCTTCCATAGCGTAAACTGGCGAATTGTTCTCAATCTTACGCTCGTTCTCTGACTTTAACAAATCTCTAATCTTCACATAGCTTCGAAGATATCTCATTCCTTTAGAAGTCACTTTATAAAATGTTTTTCCATTTTGTGTAATAGATGCAATGAGTTTTGTTTCAAGAAGAAAAGACAAGTATTCATTAAGTTGAGCAAAGCTTAGATTCGCTTTGTACATAATCTGGGTTTTGAGACTTCCATTCCTGGCAATACTTAATATATCAGCTATTATATGCAACCGATCTCTGCGTTTGCGTGTATTACTTTCTAAGACCTCTTTCAACACAAATCCTCTCTAAGCTTTTTCTATAAGACTTGTCTATAACAATCTTGGAATGTTAAACTTAAAAAGGAGTGCTCCTAAAGAAATCATATTCTAAAATGTGAAATATGCTACATCCAATTTGGGATCTAGGTTCGGCGCTCTGCAGTATAATATCGGGTAAGCTCCACAGCCCATCTGCGCTTGACCGAATTCTTGGCTTCTCGACAGGATATAACTCACAGCATAATATATCATACATAGGAATATACATTAATTATAGAGTTTTGTTTCTAAAGAAAGTAATAGAAAAAAACTCCATATGACATTAAAGGCCGTGAATTCGGAAAAGATTATGGGAGTGAAACATTGTGAACGAGCATATAGCGGATTCACAAGTCAAATCATAAGTGATGGGACTTGAGCGAAAAAAAATCTAGAATAAGTTTCTTGCCGGTTTTCTTTTTGTGTCTGTTTATTGTGGCATATCAATTGTCGTTGGCACATCTTTGGGTCGTATATGCTTCGAACTCATCTAGAGTGATCGATCTTTACACTCAGAAGGATCCACATGATGGGAGGGGTCTAAACCATGCTAGTGATGCTTTTGCACCTCAAGATGAGGTATTCCTTTACGCTGAGGCAATGTATAATGAGGATCCTGTGGAGAACAGGCTTGTTGCTTTTGAAATTTATGGGCCTATTAATTCAGTTTTTAATGTTACTTTATCTAGGACGGGTACGACAAACGCTTGCGGTATAGCCAGTGTAAGTTTCAGGTTGCCGTGGCCTGCTGAGGATGCTGAGACTGTTACGTTTGGAGTGTGGACCGTCTATGCCGTAGTAGAAATTGCTGAGGAAAGTGTTCAAGACACGTTGACTTTTCGGGTTGGTTGGATTGTGGATATTGTTTCGTTGGTGACTGTTAACGTGGGTCTTCAGCCTCAAACTAGGTTTTCAAGGGAGACTCGTGTAGGCGTTGAGTTGGGATTAAGAAACATTGCCATGTTGCCTAGAAGAGCGACGTTAACCATTGTTACTTATGACAATTTGAGCGTTCCAATTGGTGACATTGCGTTGAACGATTTTGAGCTTGAACCTGGTGATACATACTTCTACTTTCATTGTGTGTTGTCGATTTCCACGTGGGCTGAGCTTGGTGGGGCGACGGTGAGGGCGATGGCTTATACTGCACCGTTGGCTGATGGTGGTGTGGCTTACTGTCCAGAAGTGGACACGGTGTTTTTGATTACATGGTGTGATGTGGCGGTCGTGAGTGTCGTTCCTTCAGCGACAGCGGTGGATGTTGGGGACTTGGTCAATGTGACCGTACGAGCAGTGAATGAGGGGTTTGAAATGGAGAGTTTTGATTTGGGTGTTTATTGTAATGAGATTTTGGTTGGAGAGTTGCAGGTTGTGGATGTGGCTCCAAGCGAGGAGAGAGAGTTTACTTTTGTTTGGAATACGTCGGGTTTGGCGGTGGGTGATTATACGGTGAGTGCGAATGCAAGTGTGGTACCTGGGGAAATTGACGTATATGATAATTTGCTTGTTGATGGCGTTGTTATGGTGGGGGTGCCGGTGCCTCCGCAGCCTGCGTTTGCGTTTCCTATGGTGTTTCTGATTGTTTTGTTAGCTAGTGTAGGAGCGATGGTTTGCACGATGGTTTTGGCCTTTTGCTGCAAGAAAGGGGAGATAGAGAAAGGGAGAGACAGTTTTTCTTCCGGGCCACCTGTTAGTGGTTCTGGAGGAGGTGGTTTTTCGAAGCCAGATGAGAGAAGTGGTGGAAGTGCTTTGTCTTCAAGATTCTTGGTTGCGAAGCAAAAAGAGGAGAAGGTTTCCCATGATTATCGCAGACTGGAGGTTTCTTCTTTAAGGAACCCTTCTGTTTTGAGAACCAGATTTGAGTCTTTTTCCATGAAGCCCCGGGAGCAGAGCTCTCAGAAGACTAAGGAGGAGAACTCATCAAATCCTTTTTCCGTAGCACCATTGAGAAGTAGCGGTTCTTCCAGGCCCTTTGTTTTGGCGGTGGTTGATCTTTCAAGATTGAGGGAAAAGAAGTAGCTGTTGTTTTGGGGATAAATTTTTAGATGTGAGTAGTTTCTCTCTTACCTTAAATATTGACTTGGAACATCTTTCTACTATTGTGTTGCGAAACTTTGAATGCTAAGCCAAAAAAAGAACATAATCTTATAGAACAATTTTCTGAACGATTTCCTCAGAAATTATTTAAACGCTTACCGTTAATACATCATATTTGTGAGGAGTCATTCTCAAAAGATGTCTACAATTGAACAAGTTCTGGAGTTACTAAAAGACGGAGACTGGCACAAGCTAAACGAAATTGCAAAACAATCTGGGCTCCAACAACCAAAACTTGAAGCACTTGTGAACTTCTTGGCGGAATACGAATTCATTTATGTAGATAGGGAACAGCAGAAAGCGAAACTCACCCATTCAGTGGTCAAATTCCTCAAGAAATCTCGTGCGTAAACATAAAAGAATGGACTGTAGATTGCTAAAAGAGATTGTAGCTCTCTGTAAACGCGAAGAAAAACCGTTTCTTTTTCAGTTCTCGTTTTTCTGTGATTGGCACTATGAGGAAAAAAAAGAGAGTGCGTGATTGCAGTCGCACTTTTAAGTTATGTTTAGGTCTTTGTATATTCTGTCTTGGTCTACGGTTTTGTCCATGAAAATGCTTAGGCGGTTGTCGCCGATTTTCAGGGTGAGTATTTTGACGTCTTTTCCATCTAGTGTGGCTTTACGAATGTTGCCTAGTTCAAACGTGTTGGCCAGGTTTTCTCCAGCTTCGAGGACTGTGGAGGATAGTACTGCATAGTCGATTATTTTGGTTGGGTCTTTGAGGTCTATTGACGCGGATTTTGGGGTTCTGAGGATGTATCCGACGATTCCTTCTCTGGTTTTTATGTTTTCTAGGTTTGTTTGGAGATTTCCGATGCGGTGTTGAAGTTTGAGTTTAGAAGCCATTGTGCTTTCCTTTATGGTGCTTTCTGGCTTGCTGAGCAGGTTTTCGATTTTTTCTTCTTGAGGTTTAGTTTTGCGTGGCATGACTATCTCCTTCATGGTTCTACAGGTTTGATTTTCACCGGCTCTCCTTTGTTCACTTCAAGCGTTCTGCAGACTCTTTCTGGTATTCGTATGATTCCTCTTCCCTGCAGATTTGGGTCGTTTATTTCCTTCACTTTGCATCGGGTTGTCTCTCCACCGAAGGTTTCAACTTCAATTTCGTTTATGTTTTTTCCGTTGAAGAGTTTGGACCATTCTGTTAGAAGTGGTGGATCAACTTGTACTGTGTCGCCGGCGAAAAATCCGCTGAAGGTGTCAACGGTGAGTTGTTGTGGTTGTTGTGGTTGTGCGGATTTGAGGGGGGCAGGGATTATGCTCTCTAGCAGTTTCAGAACGGTTGGTACTATCACTTGTGTAACTGAGCGCAGGTTATTTGCATCTGCGTTCTCGGAGGTTGCGGTGACTAGGTACATGTCGTTGATGCGTGAGATGTGTACCTTACCTTTGTCGCCGTCAACAGAAAAGTTATGTAGGCCTCCAATTGTGTCTGCTTTTTCCGCTACGTTTTGAAAAGAATTTAAGGCTTTTCTAATTGTGATGTCAGCGGTTTTTGTGTCTCCTGCGATGATTGTGCCGTCTTTTGTGAAGATAAAAGAGCTGTTGATGCCTGGGCATATGTTTCTGATTTCCGTCAGTGTGTTCTTTAGTGCCTCCGCGTACAAGTCTCTATTCACTATCGTTCACTTCCTTGACTGGCTTAGGAAACCTTGAGTAGAATTCTCTCTGGTACCCCGTCTTTTTCCAGCACTAGATATTTGATTCCTTCTGTTTCTCCGATTTGGTCTAGCCATTTTAGGGCTTCGCGGGATTTTTGTAGAAACACGAGCTTGTCCTGTTGGCTTCTGACTACTTCTTCGATGGCTGTTAGTTCGTGGAATGGGTTGGCGTCTAAGACTACGTTGAGGTCGCCGACTGTGATCTCTCCAAGCGTGTTTTTCTCTGCGGTTTTTCCGGCTAGTTTGAGGACTACTTCTCGTATCTTTTTCGATCTTTCGGCGAGTGAGCGGATTTCGTCTAGTTGGCGCAGGTATTCGCCTAGTAGGCTTTTTGTGCTTGTTATTTCCTCGTCGATAGTCCTTGAGATGTCGACCGCTGAATCGTATTCTTTTAGTTCAACTACCATATGTATACCTCCAAAGATTGTGAAAGAGAGGTTTGGTTTTCCCTACCCCCAATCTCAACATAGACGACTTAGCCCACTTTGTCTTGCCCGCCGGTGAAGTGGTCCGTGAACTTGTAGCCACTCGATGTTACCACTGAAATGTCATAGGATGTCCCGTTTGCATATGCAAAGCCTACGGCTAGTGTTGTGGTATCTGCTGCTGTCAGCTGTAGCGGTAGGACCCCAACAGGTTGTATCACGTCCGTTGTCCCATAATTCACTTGAATTTGAGTTATTGTCGCGTCTCTAGTTCCAGCATTATCGACTTTTATGCTGAATCCAGTATTTGGACCGGTCCAAGTGAGGGTTGCAATCGTGAGTTCCTCGGTTCCCATGAAGGTGAATGTTAGTGCTCCCATCCATGCTGCAACTGCTATTGAAACCGCAACTGTCACTGCAATCAATATGATCGCTGCAATCACTGGGCTTAACGCCTTTCTACTTCTCCACAATTTTTTCATTTTCATTTTTTCCCTCCTTTGAGGTTCACGAAAAGAATAATGCAAGCATTGACATTTAAATCTTACGACTTAAGACACCATATTCTACAGAATCGGATAGAAAAACCATTATAGGCTTTCTAAACAAACGGCTCGATCAACGCTCAGCCTTATCAAAGAACTCTAAAAGGAGCTTCGCCACCCTCTCACCGAACTCGGTAATCACATAATACTTTTTCAATGGATCAATGGGCACACTCTTGGCTAACCCCAAATCCTCAATCTCCATCATCCTAGATCGAAAGGTGCCGTCACTAAGCGTCAGATTATGCTCTCGCATAAACCCCTTCGCATTCTTCCACCGGCCCTTCTCAAGATGTAAAAGCAAGATACAATCGATTGCGTGATCCTTCTCCAACATGACTTTGATTGCCGAAAGCCTTTTGTCGGTGAGAATGTGTTCAACTTTTTCTTCTGTCAATTTATCACCAAGCCTTCTCCTCATTTTATGGTCTTCATTTAAGGCTATTCTGCTTTTAAGCATTTAACCTATATTACGATTCCTTAAATAATACTCATTACACAATGCTTAAGACTACTATACCTTCCTCTTTCTTTTAGAAGATTAATAGGTTCTGCGACGTACATCCCTCTAGTCGTAAGCTCCCCTTAACATGCCTGCAAATCCCTAATTGAGAACGCCCTTTCTTGTATCATCATAGAGTGAAGTTATGTGTGAATTTTACTTGTGATTATGGTTGATGAGGCAGCGGAGCTACAATATACTTTCGTAAGACGCAAGATTTAATACATTGCTCAGAAATATTACGTGTAGGAGAAACACGTTGCAACGAATCAAACGACCTCTAACGAAACTGAAGAAATCTTTGTCAAGACTGAAAATTTCTCCTAAGTTTTGGAAGAGACGCAAGATAAGATACGTTCCCTCATCTCCTCCAAAGGCCATTCCAAGAGGTCATACTATCGTTGAACGATATCCACTCTATGAACCATTTGTACATGTAGTAATCGTGCAAAAGCCGTCAACAGGCGAATTCAAGTATATTTTGGACGAACTTCAACTCGACGCCCTTGAACGAAGCGTATACAACCAAATACTAGAGATATTACTTGCCGAAATTCGGTCACCGAAAGAAGAAATTCGTGACCCAAGAGAATTCTTCGACCTAGAAGCAAAAAAAATCGTCAATAAATATCGTATCAGTCTAGGGTGGTTGCCAGAAGTTTCATGGTCAAAAATTCTTTACCACGCTGAACGCGACCTAGTTGGCTTTAGCAAAATTGACCCCTTAATGCGGGATCCAAACATTGAAGACGTATCCTGCGATGGCGTTGAAAAGCCTGTATACATTTGGCACAGAAAATACGAAAACCTCGAAACAAACCTTGTTTTCAAAGATGATAAGGAAGTCGACGACATGGTAGTCAAGCTTGTTCACATGAGTGGAAAACACGTCAGCTCTGCCTTCCCAATAGTTGACGCCTCGCTCCCTGGCAAACACAGGCTTGCAGTTTGTTACAGACGCGAAGTAACCCCGTTTGGAACGGCTTTCACCATCAGAAAGTTTCGGGAAGACCCATACTCAATAATCGACTTAATCAATCTGGGAACATTTTCAGAAGAAATGGCCGCGTACTTCTGGACGTGCCTAGAGAACAGAGCCTCTATAGTAGTGCTCGGCGGCACCGCTGCGGGAAAGACCACAGCGCTGAACACCCTTGCTTGCTTGATTAAACCTGGCAGTAAAATTGTCACAATCGAAGAAACCGCTGAACTCAATCTACCCCATGAAAACTGGGTGTCACTTATTGCGAGAAGAAGCTATGGTCTTGGAGCGAATCAAAGCGGTGAAGTAACGCTTTTTGACTTGGTTAAGACAGCGATGAGACATCGTCCTGACGTTTTGATTGTGGGAGAGATTCGTGGTAGTGAAGCATATGTTTTGTTTCAAGCATTGGCAACCGGTCACGGCGGTATGTGCACCCTACACGCAGAGAACGTCGGCTCAGCTGTCAAACGTCTAACTCAAAGGCCTCTGGATATAGCACCAGCATACATTCCACTGATGAACATCGTCGCCACAGTTCAAAGGGTTCACCTACCAAAAGCTGGCGAATTAAAAGCTTACAGACGCATGATTTCAGTAGATGAAATTGCTGACTATGAAGACTACAGAAACACATTCAAATGGAGACCAGGGAAGGACAGCTATAACTCCTCGCTAAGAAATGGAGCTATGCTTCCGGCCATATCAGAACGCACTGGTGTCAGCGTAGAAAACTTGATCGAAGAGATACAACGCCGCAAAGATGTGTTGCACTGGATGCGAGAACATAACATGCGAAGTTACAAGGATGTTGCAGCAATCATAACCGAGTATTATTCTAGACCTAAAGAATTTTATGAGAAGGAGGTAGGTGGTTCTGCCTTGGATTGATACCTTTGAAGGATGGTCCTACCGTCTCTTCGGGGGCTTTGCACCAAGAATTCTAGGCAACATCTTTGAATTCGCAGACTCCTTACAAAAAGCAAGAATTAGAATTTATCCTGAAACATATATTTCTTTGATGTTTTTTTCAGCTCTTCTAACCTTGCCCGTCACTATCATATCTATTGTGCTTTTGTATTTTTTCAAGTGGATTCCTCTGGTCTTTTTGGTACCAATGCCCGTGTACATTATGATCGGATTCATTATTATACCAATGTCGATGTCTAGCGACAGAGCTACTACCTTAGAAAGAGAGATGCCCTTTGCAGCAACCTACGTAACTATCATGGCTTCGGGTGGAATACCGCCTTACGTGAGTTTCAAAAGACTTTCGGAAGTGGAAGTCAATTTGATGCCTGCGATGCGCAAAGAGTCAGAAGACATAGTCAAGGATGTGGAAATCCTTGGGGTCGACCAGTTGACCGCTTTGAACAACGCTGCTAGGAGAAATCCTTTAGACATCTTTAGAGACTTCCTCTCAGGATACGCTTCAACGGTCATCATTGGTGGAGACGTCGCACATTTTCTTGAAACGAAGGCTCAGGACATCTTCAAAACAAGAGCTGGGAGGGTGAAAGCAGCTGCTGAACGCCTAGGAATGCTTCTGGAAACCTTCATAATTATAATGGTGCTAATGTCCCTCTGCTTCTATATTCTATTCAGCGTCGAAGCGATATACAGCACAGGCCTCGCTTCCTATTCCACCATGCTATTGTACACGTACGTTTTCACCCCGATGCTTTCAATCGTTTTCATCTATCTTGCCCATAGCATGCAGCCCAAAACCCCGATCACAGATTGGCGACCATACAAGGCCTTCGCTCTTTCATCGTTAACAGCTATTTTTGTTCTCTTCCTACTCACAGGCTTCTTTGGAATAATCCAAACACCATTTGACGCCATCAAAAACATTGTTGATTTACCAACCGCAGTTGCCATCGCGCTCTTTATTTCCGCGGCGCCGCCAGCCATAGTTCACAATAAACTCGCAAGGAAAAGATTTAGCACTGAACGAGGGATGGCCACTTTCCTTCGAGACTTGACGGAGACCAGGAAAACTGGTTTATCTCCAGAAAAGTGTATTGAAAATCTCTCCAAGCGTGAATATGGTGCATTTAGCAAGGAACTGAGAAAGATATCCTCTCAGATTTCTTGGGGTATCCCGATTAAGCGGGTTTTCATGGATTTTCTTAAACGGACTAAGAGCTGGATGACCCAGATCGTCGTGTTCCTTCTAGTGGAAGCAATCGATGTGGGCGGCGGAACTATCGCCATGATCGAATCACTTGCAAGATTCAATAACATGACTCAGGAAGTGGAGAAGGAAAAAAAGATGAGCGTTCGACCCTATATTTTGGTGCCTTATTTCGCTGCCGTTATGCTGGTCTCGACAACCATCATGACCTTGGTCTTCACCACACAAACACTGGAGGTGGGGGGAACTATGAATGTTGATATAGACTTTCTCACGACGCTCTTTGCGGTATCGGGGATCGTTCACTGCTATTTGATCGGTTTGGTAGCTGGCAAAATCACCGAGGAAGCCGTGTCCGCTGGTTTCATGCACGCCGCATTACTTGTTATAGTTGCTCTCGTAGCGTCAATATTTGCTCCAGTGTTCATGGCAAATATGTTATAAAAAAAGTTGAAAATTCCATTTTTATCTAACAAGCGGCAGATTTCATTTTTATTGTCGGTACCATCGCTATCATGTGTGTGCAAGTGGAATATCCATGTGTGAATTAAGGAGGCGTAGATGCCTTTCTATATATCGAATTTTGATATATTGTGTGATTTGACTTAATAAATATATTACGTCATCATGTAATAGTGAGTCTTGAGACAGAATACTTAATATAGAGGTTCCATATGTATTGTGTATATAGAAAGAACACATGAACAGTTTCCCATTCACAAAGGATGAGGAGTTATGAAGTTAGTAGTCGTATGGAATGCAGGTGCGGAGAACGTATAGATGCTAGTCAGAAGAATCCTTAGGATCATTTTCGATAAGAGGGCAATGAGCAACGTTATCTCTGCCACAATATTGACTGGCGTAGTGATTGCGTTAAGCCTATCAATGTTTTCTTGGGCGCAGGGTAGAACTTCGGTTTATAATAACGAATACAGGGAAACTGTAGACGCGGAAACAGCCAAGTTAAAGGAAAAGCTTGTCTTCGAGCACGTATTTTACGGCAATCCCTCGTGTAATATATCAGTTTATTTATTAAATTGCGGGACTATAGACGATGTAGAAATAAAAAGTGTTTACATTATCAAGGGTAGTAGCTGGCTTGAAGCTTTTTCAACTCCGACTTTGTACTTCCTTAACGGCACACAGATTCCAGATCAAGATTTAGATGTTGGAGAAGAGGGGTACTTTGTTTTGTCACTTTCATCCACCCTGTCAAGTGGCTACTATAACACTAAAATTGTAACTGTAAGGGGAGCAACCTTTGACACGAACTTCGTGGCTTAAGAAAATCTGGAAAGGACGTTCCAAAGGCGTATCCACGGTCATCGGAACAGTATTTCTGATGCTGATAATTTTCATGGTTTCCACAAATGTTCTTCTTTGGACCTTTTCACAGAATGCTCTGTATACCCAAGCGGTGAAAGATGAAAATCAGAAGTTTGCTGACAAGCTTAATGAAAACGTCATTGCATCAAATGGAACCTATTCCGTTGATGAAGACGAAGTCACGGTGGAGGCCACGCTTTCGAATGCTGGCTCCGTGGCTGCTCAAATAATAAACCTATGGGTTTTTGACACTTCGATCCAAAGATACAATTATACATCATTGAACTTGAACCTAAACCCTGGAAATGTCACGAACCTTACAGGCGAGAATGCGATAATGGTAGCGATAGACGATGCAGATTCTACACATGACTTCGTTTCGTGGTTTGTGACAGCGAGGGGGAACACAGTGGCAATTGAGGAAATGCAAACTCAAGGGGAACAGGTGATAGTGGCGGAAGTGGCTCAAGGAATCGGGTACTTGGGGATGGACTTCGACGAATTCAGATATTTCAAGTATGCATCTAATTTTGACTTGGCCGACTGGCCAGATGGCAGTGGTAGTTATTCTGTACCTGCTGCAGATCTAATAGTCTTCAGAATGAAACTGACCAACTATGACCCATCTGGCAATAAAAGAACTCTTTCTCTCAACAGCCACTCATTGGTCTGGGTGTACTTCCCAACAGTGGGCAAACAGGTATACTGGTATGTTGTGAATGTTAATGCGAGTGGCACAGTTCAATCGACTTATTCCGATATATCCATTGGATACAAAGAAACAGTCTATGTCTATTTTGCGTCGAGTAGCGACGGAACCTTTAATGGCTTGGGTGACAAGCAAAAAACAGGGACTGTAGGACCCGCAGCTGTCAACCTTCTGCTGCTAGGTAACATTGATTCTGATCTCTATGGACAGAATATACCCTTTGTTTCAGTGTATTCATCTTGATCAGAACGTGAACAACGACGACCTTTCCAACGACCTCTCAACATAGAACCAAATCCAATAGCGTGAAATAAGAGATTCAATGTTTCTAGTCGTTGCAGTCTGGTTATGCAAATGTTTCTAGAAGGTTGGATTAGTTTCCTGAATAGACCGCAATGTTTCCCCGCTCAGTAACAACCTTCACCGTATATTGTCCACTAGGTAGGATTGTGTCCATTCGAGAATAAGATAAAGTGTCTCCGGAATTTACGAAAACACTCATATCATAGTGTTCATGAACTGTCGAATTGATAACCCATAGGGAAACCAGATGGCAGGTTAAGGAGCCTCCGTTCTCAAAAGTGAGAATTATACCTGTGGGCTTCACTACTTTGAATTCGATCCAGTCAACTTCAGAATCAAACTGCGTATCTGTCGTTTTGACTCCCTTGACTTTCATCTTCCAGTAACCCGTAGCGTTTCTAAAATGAGCCGGGTTGACATTTATCGTCTGACTCTCAGTTTCATCAGTGTTTGGTGTACTGTCCGAAGTATAAGTCATACAGCCGTTTCCACTCGCAGGATAACCATCAAGCGTATAATTATAAAGTTGAAGCGTAACACTAACCGAACCCGTCGTCCATGCACTGTTAGCTGTCCAGTTTAGTTGGCTCCAGTTTTCCATGTTACTTGAACCAGTGAACTCAACCTCCGAGGTGTATTCATCAGACCAAACATGTAAAAGCGTGACATCAATATCCCAACTATCTTGAAAAGCATCACCTGTTTCGTTGCCTCCTTTAAATCTAATTGTAAAGGTGGTGCTTGTTAACGATACAGAAACGTTACTCCAATTGTTTGCCGTTAAATCCGTCAACAGATTGCTCCAAGTTGAACCTGTCCAATAGTCTACACGCAAATCTTCGGTCCCCGTGTCCCCAGCGTAAATACGCAGTTCTTCGTTCGTTTCATCATAATCAACACTTGTCCACTGAACCTCCAAGTCTAACTCATAGTTGACTGAGGCTGCACTCTGCAGAAAGTCTGCTTCATAAACATACGCCATTCTCGCTTGAACAGGATTGTTATTGAAGAATCTGAATCGCATTTTTGTCACTGATGTCTCCGTGAAAGTCACGTTTGTCCACGAATTCCAAGTCCCTGCGCCACTATACACGTTTGTCCATGTTCCGTTGTAAATGTCAGTTTCAACCTGGTTGACATCGGTGAATTCTCTACCTATATAATACTTAATCTTACCACAGGTTATGGCACTACGCGTAAGCACTAAGAACTGACTCCAAGCATAACCTCCAAGCACATCATCAACTGCACCTGTTCCAGTGTCATCATCATAAGCGTTTGTTTCATCTAACCAATCATTTCCAGGGTCTTCATACCCAGTAGGGGATACCCACTGTTCCACAGCCGTATTACCCTCCAAAAGCGTACCCATTACGCCGTCAGGGCCTGCCTGTTGTGCCGGAAAATTGCTGTGTGTTCCCTTGCCTGCAGAAGAATCTACATCAGACGTATTATTGTCTACAAAATCTGATGTATCTGTTCCCGAGTAATAACTTCTAAAAGTCATATAGACGCCATCATCTGAAGCCAAATTTGAAACGCTTCCAGACACCCAACTCGTTGACCCTCCAAGAGTATACCCAGATGCATTGCAAGACCAAACATCTCCGACACGCGTAACACCAACAATTGCAATGTTCTCCCTCATTTTCTCCCAATCCAACTGGTTCATCTCATAACTCCATAAAATAACGTTCGATGTTATGATGACGACGATCACAAGGCCGAGAACAACAACGATAATGTTGCTGACACCACGCTGATCTCGTCTAATAGTCGACAACATGCACCCAGCCATCGATATCATTTCATTCTTTAATCCATCTTTCCTTTTGGAAAAGCATTATGAAACAGAAAACAATATTCACAATTCACAGATCGTTACGACCAGATATATTATGGACACTCCGAAATTATGCAAAAAACCCTTTTTGAATAAAACTAAAACAACGTTCGCTCTTCATGTTGGCACAAATCTTTGAAGAGGATTTTCCTTAAGAACCCTCTGAAGCTGAGAGTAGCTCAGACCTGTCACAACGTCTCCGTATATTTCACATTTCCCCAACAAACTCATTTTTTCAGGGCTTCGAACAACAACTTCCACCTCGTTGCCAGAGGAAAGAACAAGATAAATGTGAAATGATGATTCCCTTTTACCTCGCTTCGTCACCGAACACCACTCCGCCCTCACAACTCTGAAAGAACCTTTTACAAGGCTGTCAAGAACAGCGTTATGATCCGAAGAAAACATGATTACATCTATGTCACTGTTTCGGTGGGCGGTTCCTCGCCAAACGCTTCCAACAAGTCTAGGATGGAAAGCCTTCAAGAAAGCCATTATTTGGAAAGCTTCTTTTCGCATCCGAGACAGCCGCTCACGTCTTGATGGGCCCTCCCTTTCTTCAGCGATTTCGTCAAGTTCCTCTGCCACTTCTGCGTTGCTTGGAAGAATCCGCATCCCAAACGTTTGTGCCGCTCTACTCTTCGCTTGCTTGTACTCTTTCTCCTGCGACGTATAAAGCAGAACGGCTGCCTCTCGAGCAACTCGCCTTCTCAAACCAGCTGAACGATTATTTTCCAAGGGTTCTCTCCCGTAGGGCACCATGGTTTCAAACAGAAGCTAAATGTTTTACGCGGCAACTGTTGGTTGAAGGGTGAGCTTGGACTTTCGGATGCCCACATGGCGCAGTGGAGCTATCTTCTTCGCCTCATTGTAAATGTCAGACGCAATTTTTCCCAATACAACTTCTTGAACAAACTGATCAAACGTAAGCGCGGCTGCTTTTTCTTTAACAATCCTTTTTATAATGACGCGTATTGCCCGTTCTTGGGTGGTCTTGATCCGCGAGAGAGTGAACGCGGAAACCGCCAACCTTAGTTGATAACCATCCTTAGTCGTGATATTGAGGGCGCCATCTACTCGCGTCGTTCTTCTTCGAACAAGACTTCTTAGATAGTCTCGGGAATACTCATGTCCCTTAAAAACGGTGTGAGCAATTTTACCTTCCACATTGGTGACACGGAAATACATTTTCAGGTATTGATGAGCAAAATCGTCAGTAACATCATAAAGCGTGGTGTCCACAATCCTTCCAACGAGCTTCGAGGAATCGTCAGAAGGCAACGTCCCCAATTCAGATCCCCCGAAATATGGCGGAGACATCACAGTGTACCAGCTTTTGCCACGCCACTTATCTCTGACACGTCTTTTCTTCTTTGAAGACACGATGAACCTCCTTGTGACTGGAAAGATTTCGCGCAGAAGTATTAAAAGCTTTAGCGTTTATTGAGAGGAATTCAGATAATTTAGTCATCCTATCCTTTCAATTCCACCCATAAACGGTCTCAAGACCTTGGGAATCACAACAGAGCCATCTCTTTGCTGAAACTGTTCTAGAATGGCTATCATGGTTCTTGAGGTTGCCAAGGCTGTGTTATTCAAGGTATGGACGAAGCCAGCTGGAGCCTGACCCTTCTTCTCTCTGAATCTAATATTCAGCCTCCTCGCCTGATAATCCGTGCAATTAGAGTTGCTGCCGCTCTCTCTGAACTCCCCGTCAGCCATCCAGACCTCTATATCATACGCTTTTGCTGCCTTCGCAGTCATGTCACCACTGCAAAGACTCACAACACGATGGTGTAATCCCAATTTCTGATAGAGCTCCTCCGAATTCCTCTGCAACTCCTCAAGAAAATCCCAAGACTGTTCTGGCGGACAAACGATGAACTGCTCAATTTTGTTAAATTGATGCGTTCTGAAGAGCCCCTTTGTGTATTTTCCATGGGTTCCGACCTCTCTTCTGAAACAGGCGCTGACGCCGACGAGTTTTATGGGTAGATCTTGCAGCTCGAAGACTTCATCTATGAACATGCTGCCCAGAGGGTATTCAGCCGTGGGTATCAGATAGAGTTCGCTGTCTTCAATCTTGTAGCTAGCCTCAGCAAAATCGAATGGATCGCCTATCATCCCTTCGTAGGCTTTTCTGTTTACCATGTAAGGGGGCTCGATCAAGGTGAAATCTTTTTTCATGAGGAAAAATATGGCAAATCGCTGTATCGCCAGATCCAGCAGAACCAACTCGTTCTTTAAGTAGTAAAATCCTGCCCCGACTGCCTTTGCGGCTCTCTCAGATTCTATTAGTCCAAGATCTGATGCTAGCTCTAGATGGCTTTTCGGTTTGAAATCGAACTTTGGCTGTTTTCCCCAGACTCTTATCTCAACGTTATCTTTTTCATTCTTTCCTATGGGAACTGAGTCGTGGAGAAGGTTTGGAAGTCTAAGTAAAATGTGGTTTATGTTTTCCTTGTACTTGTCCACTTTTTCGGTCAATACATCGATCTTCTGTGCAATCTCATTTACTTGCTCAATCTTCTCTCTGGTGTCCTTTCCCTTTTTCTTCAGTTGTGCAATTTCAGATGTTATCACATTTTTCTCGTGTCTTAGACTATTCAGCCTAGTCAGCGATTGTCTCCAATTCTTGTCGTATTCGATCAACTTGTCAAGCATCTTTAGCTTTTCAGCGTCTCCTCTTTTCTCTAGGCTATCTCTCACAATGTCAGGGTTCTCACGAATCAAGTTTATATCTAGCATGATAGGCTCCTTCTCCAAGCTTTAGTGCAACTGTAACCCTCTGCTGTCCAGAGTTTATCATAGCCTTAATATATTAACCTCTACGACCTACTCAAACTTTTTTGCTGCCAAAAAAGCTTTTTCTGCGATGGAGATGCAGCATAGAAGGTCGTCAATTGTTGCTATGAATGTTTGAAGCTTTGTTTCGCATTTCACGTTCGTGAACACTTTGGAACCTTTTTTCGTTGTTTTTATGGACAAGCCTGACGGAACCTTTACGTTGTCTGGTGACACAGCTTGGGCAACTGCTTCTGCTTCTCGTTTGTTTTGATAGGAAAGTTTGATTTCAGCCTCCAAGCTACGTCTCCTCTAACTGTTTTTTGACGAGTTTATCTACAAGTTTGACGAAGGATTCTACGTTTTTAATTGGCACATGAGCTCCAGCAGCGATGTTGTGTCCTCCTCCTCTACCTGAGTATTTTTCAGCAGCAACACGTAATATGTCTCCAAGGTTGAGACCCCTGTTCGTCAAGAGAACTACTGTCCTCGCCGAAATCTTAACCATATCTTCACCAGAAACTTTGGAGTAGGCGATTATTGGTTTTTCACGGTTCGGAAGGCTTGTCGAAAGGATAGAAGATAGTGCTCCTATCACTCTATCGTCGATGAAGCCTTCTCCCCGCACCACATAGACGTTGTCCAACTCTTCTATGCGCTCAGGTTTTTCTGTCAGCCAACTCAAGTATTTGGTGATGGTTCGTCGATATCCTCTCAACACTTCGTTGGCTTGTTCAAGCGCGGTTCCTCGGTCGCCCATACAGATCGCTACGCCGAGACCCGCCTTGTCAAGTCGTCCCGTGGCATTGAGAAGGACTGTGAACTCCCGTGCGTCTCTTAGCGGAGTCCAAGGTTCTTCATAGGTTAATGTATAAACGTTTCCAATCAAACTTAACGCTACTTCGCTGGGAAATTTTTTTGACGCAAGGTAGTCGGCGAGTGCAGAAAAAAGCTTCTTTTTCTCTTCTTCTGAGAGGTCTCTCAATGCACGCCATTTGTCCTTGTTTTTCGGTTTGATTCCTAGGCTTGCAAGGAAGGCTAGGCTTTTGTCCTCCTCTCCACTTATGCCTGGTATGAACGGGTTTGTGACGTAGGCTAATGCTTGGTGAATGGGCCGTGTTTCTCTTCCGAAAAAGAGAAGGTCAGTTTCAAGTTTGAGGTAGCCTCCGTTTACTGCGTCTTCCACTATAATTTCGTTAAGGCCCCCTAACTTTCGTTGCTCATATTTGTCTTGCATGTCTCCGAGTGCGCCAACTACGGCGATAGGAGCTAAATCAACGTTTTTTTTGTCAATGGCTTTGGCGACGAAATACGTTACGCCGGCCCCGCTGAGGTCGCGGGATCCGTCGATTCCGTGAAGGTGAGGGTTTACTTGGGTGAATGTTGAGGAGGCTTCTCCGGTGGGTTGATGGTGGTCAAAGATGAGTACGCGGTTGCTGGAAAGCTTTTTGTTTAGAAGGTCGAGGTAGCCACTTCCTAAGTCAGTAAATATCGTTAAAGGATGCTTCTCTGCAGCTATTTCATTAACCAAATTTTCATCTATCCACCTTTCAATTTGAAGGCGGAATGTTCCTTCTAAGCGAAGCAGAGACTTTCCGATGATCCCTGCTGCAGACAGTCCATCTGCATCTAGGTGAGAAACAATGTGAATGGCTTCATCTGCTCCAACGCTTTTCAAAATAATTTCAGCGGCATTAGAAGCGCTGGCTAGAAAAGCGTTGATCTTTTCTTTTTTGATGGACATGCAAGATCCCAGAAACTAGACTGCAGCCGCCATTTTTGCTTTGTATTTCCAGTCTGTCGGCAGTAGACCCTCTCGTCTGTAATACCTTGCGATTTTGTAAATTCTGGACTCGATGAGTTGAAGGTCCCGTTTATTGTGCAAGTCCTTCCTGTTTTTTTCAAGATGAACATGAAGGCGTGCAGCCTTTTTCAGCAATTCTCCCAAGTCTTCGGGAATGGAAGGTGCTAACCCGGCGTCCCCTAAAATTTGAGTCACCGTTCTTCCTACGATGGGTTTGACTAGGGGAATGCCATGTTGGTCGCGCAGGATGATTCCGATTTTGCTAGGTGGATGTCCTTCTTTCGCGAGTTTGACAACCATGGCCTCCACTTCTTCTGGCGTATATTTGCACCATCTGGGAGGCCTTTTGCTAACTGGCCGAATAGAGTGTGAACTTCCCTTTTCCGTCTTTCCCAATTCTGGTCCTCCAAAGGACTTTAAGAGCGAGAGACTGCTGATATTTAAAACCTTCGTTGAAAGGTCGATGTGTACCATTCAGCGAATTTTCTTAGGGCTTGAGCTCGATGTGAAAACTTGTTCTTTTCTTCCGTGGTCATTTCTGCAAAGGTTCTGTTGGGGCTATCTGAAGGTTTGAATATTGGGTCGAAGCCAAAGCCGGAGTTTCCCTGCTCTTCTTGAGATATTTTTCCTTTCACTTTACCGTGGAAGCACCTTGGCGATTCTTTTGGACTGCAGAAGGCAATCACCGAGTGAAAATAGGCATCTCTTTTCTCCACTTCTTTCATTAGTTTAAGAATTCCTTTGGTTCCTATTGTTCGATACACGTATGAGGAGTAGGGACCTGGAAACCCGTTCACCGCATCTATGAAAAGGCCAGCGTCCTCCACGAAGATAGGCAGTCTACATCTTTCTACCGTGTCCATAACGCTGGCTTTAGCAATGTTTTCTATATTGTCGTCTTGGATCTCTGAGGCTTTTACTCTTAGGAGCGCAGTGGCAACTTTGTATTCAGCTAGTACATGGCGGGCCTCGTTGAATTTGTGAATATTACCTGTCACGAAGAAAGCCACTCTACCTTTTGGAAAAGAACTCACACGCGTCACACATCTACCTCCTTTCTTTCAGATACGTAACGTCCTCTTTTCTCTATTTCTCTAATCTTTTCTAATACGTTTTTTGCTACTTCGTTTCCCCTTGCTTCAGCATATCCTTCCATGACCATGTCAAAACTCTCTTTCGCATACTTGTAATGAGTGCTTTGGAAGGCTGTTTTCATGAGGTGTAGGTCAACTCCCCTAGTTTCTAGTTCTATCGAGTGTTCGCTTAAGCCAAAGTCTACGAAGATAACCCTGCCATGCGGTGTCAAGATCATGTTTGAGGTGGTGAGGTCTCCATGGATGATTCCACGGTTGTGGAGGCGTCCGATCAGCTTGCCGATGAGACAACACAAGCTAAGCCTTTCTTCAGCCGAGAAATCGTCCAAGACCTGCTTCACCTGCTTTCCATTAATGAACTCCATGATAATCGTTGCTTCTGCAATGTCAACCATGAAGATTGTTGGTGTTGGAACCCCTGCCTCTTTTGCTCTATGAATAATCTGTGGCTCATGAATGGTTCGATAAGACCGAATTTCCTCATCCAACTCGGGGACACGATACCTCTTCGGCAATCGCCGCTTCATTATCACCTTGCGGTTGTGCCACTCCTCCAAGTATAGGCTAGCTTCAGCACCTTTTTTAATGAGCACGTTTCAGCCTCCAACCCACGGTGCGTAGACCTCGTCCAGTCGCCACCTCAGCTTTACGAAGCTCTTCTCAACGGGAAGAGTCATGTTGTGTTGATATGCGAGAACTCCTGTCCATGCGATCATGGCTCCATTATCTAAGGCATACTCTTTGGGAACCACGCAGAATCGCGCGTTGTGTTCGTCAGCGATTTGGCTGAGCATTGATTGTAATCGTTTATTTGCAGCAACCCCCCCAGTCAACAGGACCTCCAGTTTTTCCGTGTGAGCTAACGCTCTCTCCGTAACCTCGGTGAGCATGGAAAACACGGTTTCTTGCAGACTGAAGCACAAGTCTTCGAGGCGATGCTTTCCTTCATGAAGTAACTGGATAACAGCTGTGAGAAGTCCACTGAAGGATAAATCCATGCCCTTCACCGTGTAGGGGAGAGAAATAAATGTTTGACCTTGACTTGCCATTTTCTCAACCATTGCACCGAAAGGCACTCCTTCGTCCTGACGTAGACCTGCCTCCCGAGCGAAAACGTCGAGGCAGTTTCCCACAGCTATATCGAGAGTTTCGCCGAAAACGCGGTATATTCCCGCCTCAAAGGCAGAGACAATGGTGTTTCCACCTGAAACATAGAGAGTAACCGGGTCCTTCGCTCCAGTTACGAGCTTGCCAATCTCGATATGTGCAACACAGTGGTTTACACCAACCAATGGAACTTGTAGATAGGCAGCTAAGGCGCGAGCGGCGGTTGCACCGGTACGGAGACAGGGGCCCATGCCGGGACCCTGAGAAAAGGCGACAACTTGAATGTCTTGAGGCTTTATTCTTGCCTTCTGAAAGGCTTCCTCCAAAATATTTCCGGCAACTTCCGCGTGGTGTCTGGCTGCTTCTCGTGGGTGGATGCCGCCTTTTTCAGGTATGTAGGCGCTGATGACGTTAGCTAGGACATCTCCGTCGAAGGAGAGAATTCCAACGCTAAAATCGTCGGCTGTGGACTCTATTCCTAAGCAATAAGACGCGACTGAATGGCGCGTTGACATTTTTTCAGCTCCTTTTTTAAAGCGTTGCTGTTGGTTATATCATGCTTAACATCCACGTTATATGTGTTAAACATTCCACGTTTAGTTTGTATAGAAGCTTTTCTTGCTTTGGAAATCAGCATACATCTTTTTATGTTTAGAAGTACATTATTTATTGATAGAATTCAAGGAATCGAATAGACATGTCGCGGCGCAACAATCTGGTACACCAAGCATTACAGTTGATTGTAAACACGGGAGACCACGGTGTGCTCCAGTCTGAACTTTGGAGAAAGCTGAGCGCTAGTAGCAGAGAAGGTTCTCGAATAGCGCTGAAACTGGAAAACAAGGGATTCATTCGGCGTGAACGTGAACTTTTCAGTGGACGATGGACGTATCGGCTGTATCCGAAGAGGCGGCCTACAGCTATCAACTCCATAATTGACTGTCCCTGCTTGATGTGTCCCGAAGCTTTTCGATGCGGAGCATGGAGCTCAATTTCACCTAACAAATGCGAAAAATTAACCGAATGGATTCTAAGTCTTATGCAAAATGGAACGGATCCTTCGGGTGACAGTTGATTTTGCCGAAGGCGTGGGTTAGAGAACAGAAGAAAGAATACTATTATCGGAAGGCAAAAGAGGAAAAATACCGTTCACGCGCAACTTACAAACTTCTTCAAGTTGCAAAGAAGTATCGGTTCATCAAGCTTGGTGACGTGGTGGTGGATTTAGGTGCGGCCCCAGGCGGTTGGATACAAGCATGTCGAAAAATCGTTGGTGACAGTGGCTTTGTTCTAGGAGTTGACCTTGAGCAAATCCAGCCGTTTGATTCATCTAACGTTCGCACCATTGTTGGTGACGTGACAGACCCTCAAACAATCCAGCATATTAAAGAGTTTTTGCCACATCCAGTTGATGTCGTAGTTTCCGATGTTTCACCGAACGTTTCTGGAGTTTGGGAACTCGATCACGCCAGACAAATCGACCTCGCTCGATATTCTCTACAGATTGCCACTTCCATTCTCAAGCCTAAAGGAAACTTTTTTGCAAAGGTTTTTGAGGGCGACATGCTTAACGACTTTGTAAAAGAGATCAAACAACATTTCGCATTTGTTAAACTGGTCAAACCAAAAGCTAGCAGAGCGAGAAGCGCAGAACTATATGTTATTGGAATGCGTCTTCGTCAAGCTAGGTAGAACTGTTTGTTCTCTGTTGGTCAATTGTTTAGAATGGACCTGGAAGGCTGAAAGAGAAAAACGTTCTAAGCGCTAATGTGACAGCGACGTACAGTATAAGTAAAGCCAGTGTGATGAGTAAATTTCTTGCCCATTTTGGGCTCAATGCCATTCCAAACGGGATCCCAAGGATGAAGCCGATGATGTGGGATGAATAGGCCACATTGCCTCCTACTCCGTAGTAAACGGCGATTATATTATAAATGAAGTATATTATTGCCACGAGTCCTACGGGTAACATGAACAGCATAGAGAATTTCAGGGGTTTAGTGAGCATCACTACCGCGGTCAGAGTGAAAATGGCTGCGGAAGCCCCGATCATGAGGACATCTGGGCGATAGAAGAGAAGACTTAGTAGAAACGAAGAAATTCCACCGAAAAAGAATACTGCCATTGTCTTCTTCGCGCCGACTACATCCTCCAGCGTGTTTCCAAACACGTAAAGGAAGAACATGTTACCGATCAAGTGGGCAAGGTCGCCGTGGACAAACAGTGCTGTGATGGATGTCCAAACCTTTCCTTGGAAAAAGTTGTCCCCACTGAACATTAAAAATTGTTCCACGGTGTTTTGATCTTCAATGGTCCAAGCAAAGATGCTGACTAGGATGCATAGAAGTATCAGCAGATAATTTTTCTTCATGGTTACTACCGTCTTAGAACGTTGGTGCTTATGTCATTTCATAATTTAATATTAATAAAAATTTGTATAACTGTATTTTCATCGTTTTTTCTAACTTTAACACTATTCCATTACAGGCAAAACAACTTCAATCTTAATGATAGTAGACTTATTTAATAAGAGGCTTTAACGTTCATAACTCCTTAAAAAGAGGGCGCTTAACAATGGAAAGCTCAAAGCGAATACAGTATCCACCACATCTGAAGTGGATGCTAGATCGAGCGCTAAACGACCCTGAAGGCTTCTGGGGCGAGGTTGCTGAAGAGCTTCACTGGTTTAAGCCTTGGGATAAAGTGTTTGAATGGAAGTATCCTTTTTTCACTTGGTTTAAAGGCGGAGTAACCAACATCTCTTACAACTGCGTTGATTATCATGTAAAACGGGGAGGAGGAAACCGAGCGGCCATAATATGGGAAACCGGAGAAAACCAGCCCGCCAGAGTTTTAACATATAATCAGCTGCTCTTCGATGTGAAAAGACTTGCAGCAGCGTTGAAAGCATTAGACGTGAAGAAGGGCGAAAGGGTGACTATCTACATGCCAATGGTTCCCGAAGCCATCACCGCTATGTTAGCCACCACCAGAATAGGAGCCATACACTCAGTTGTTTTCGGAGGGTTCGGATACGGGGCCTTAGCCGACAGAATAACAGACGCAGATTCGGATATAGTCATCACCGCGGATATAGGACATAGAAGAGGAAAAACGGTTAAACTGAAAGAGGTAGTAGACGAAGCCCTGAAAGCACCCAACAAAGTTAGGAAAGTAATCGTTCTGAAGAGAGGTGAAAAAGAGCCTCCGATGACGCCGAAGAGAGACATGTACTGGGAAGAGGCGCTTGACAAGGGTAAGGGAATAAGTGCCGAAGCAGCTAAGATGCGAGCTGACGAGTTAGCTTTCATACTTTATACATCGGGAACCATGGCTAAGCCTAAGGGCACGGTTCAACCCCACGGAAGCTATCAGGTTTACATATACGCCATGGGCAAATGGATGTACGACATGAAAGAAACCGACGTATGGTGGTCCACCTCAGATATAGGTTGGATAGTAGGCCACAGCTACGTTGTATACGCGCCCTTACTCTTCGGCTGTTCTACAATCATGTTTGAAGGAGTCCCAGACTATCCAGCTCCAGACATATGGTGGAAAATAGTAGAAAAAAATCGGGTAACCCAAATATGGATATCCCCCACAGGTGCCAGAGCATTGATGAAACATGGAGACGAATGGCCTAAAAAACATGACTTGAGCTCAATAAGACTGGTAGCCTGCGCAGGTGAAGTCCTAAACCCTCCAGCATGGAAGTGGCTCCAGAAAACAGTGTTTAAAGACAGAGTGCCAGTAATCGACCATATGTGGCAAACCGAGAGCAGCGGACCCATGGTTGGCAATCCCTACGGAATCACAATGCTCCCCATAAAACCTGGATCAGCAACAATTCCACTGCCCGGCATCGACGCCGACATCGTTGATGACAACGGTAAATCGTTACCTGTCGGAGTTAAAGGCAATTTCGTATGTAGAAAACCCTTCCCTGGCATGACGCCATCCATCTGGAGAAACAAAGAAAGATACGCTGAAGACTATTGGAATAAAATACCGAGATGCTTTTACACGGGCGACGCAGCCGTAAAAGACGAGGACGGATACATATGGTTCGTCGGCAGAGTTGACGAAGTAATCAAAATAGCAGCTCACAGAATTGGAACCATAGAAATCGAAAGTGCGTTGCTCTCTCATCCAGCCGTCGCCGAAGCAGCGGTGGTGGGGAAACCAGATCCAGTAAGAGGGCAAGTGGCATGTGCATTCGTGGTTTTGAAAGGAAACTATACACCTACTAGTCAGCTAAAAGAAGAGCTCAGGCAGGTCGTGAGGAAGATTCTGGGGCCCATAATAGTAATCAGCGACATCTTATTCGTCAGCAAAGTTCCAAAAACCAGAAGTGGCAAAATAATGAGAAGGCTTATGAAGGCTGTATTAACCGGACAACCACTTGGAGACGTTTCTACAATAGAAGACAAAGGCTCGATTGATGAAATCAAAAAAGCCACGAAAGGACTTAAAAAATAGAAAGACACACGCGCATCGAACACCGTAAACTAACATTTTCGAGTTATCTTTTATTCACTGAGCCCTCTATTATTGTTAGGTGGTCTAGTCTTGAAGGTGAAGACTTCGCTTTCGCAATGCATAGAAGATTTGCTCCATTTCTTGGAACAGTTAAAGCCACCGAGAGAATTCAACGTAGCGGTGATGCCTGACTTTTTCTTGGACCGTCTAGTAACCTACGAAGGAGATGTTAAACGTCTTTCTAAAGCCATCACTGAGGTTGCAAGACGTAAGGGTGGAAGCCTTCACGGAATCAAACAAACGGAGTTGAGAGGTGGAAACGCAGCGAACACAGCCGCCGCCCTAGCCACTTTAGGTGCAAAGGTTCACCCAATCATCAACACAAGCCCACGCGGACTTCAGCTACTGAAATATTATCTGGAGCCCCTTGGAGTAGACCTCTCCCACGTGAAAACACGAGGCACGATAGCACTTACCACTGCCTTCGAGCTCATTCATCAAGGCGAAAGAGTCAACGTGATGATGAGCGATCTTGGATCTCTAACAGAATTCGGCTTAGACGATTTCACCTCCGAGGATTTCCAACTGTTGCATGAAGCTGACTACGTTTGCATATTTCATTGGGCGGCAACCAGACGTTGGGGAACTGAGTTGGCTGAAAGAGCTTTTAACGTTGTCAAGAAAGAAGGAAAGGGAAAAACGTACTACGACACCTCCGATCCAAGTCCAAAGAGAGAGGATGTTCCAAAGCTTGTGAAAAGAGTTCTTTCAAGTGATTTTGTCGACATATTCAGTGTCAATGAGAACGAGGCTTTTTGCTACGCGTCACAATTAGACAAGGAAGCAAATAATCTTCGAAAAGCCTTAGAGCCCGACGAATTGGCAAAGGAGAGTGCAAGAATCTTAGCGGGAAAACTTTCAGCTCGGATTGATCTTCACACCACCAGCTTCGCCGGATCATTCACCAGCAAAACCGAGGTTATCGTGCCCGCCTTCAAGGCTCCAGTATTAAGGGCTACAGGGGCGGGGGACGCTTGGAATGCGGGAAACATTTTCGGTGATGCTCTTGGGCTTCCAGACTCTCGGAGGCTAACTCTGGCAAACGCCGTTGCCGCGTACTATATTTCAAGTTCTACTGCGGAGCATCCCACGTTGCCCAACCTCTTGGAGTTTTGCTCTGCAGTCATCGGCGAGGAGACTTGAATGGAAGAAATCAGCGTAATTAAGAATGGTACCGTGATAACGCCTTTTAAAATGATAAAGAATGGAGTGGTCGTTTTTAAGGATGGAAGAATCATAACGGTTGGTCAGGAAAAAGACGTAGAAACACCGAAAGAGGCTAAAGTAATAGATGCCTCTGGTGGAATAGTGGCACCAGGTTTTATCGACATTCACATTCATGGCGGTAAGGGCAGCGACGTTATGGACGCCTCCTACGAGGCAATCAACAAACTAGCGAAATTTGAGGCAAGTCATGGAACCACCGCCTTTCTTGCAACCACCATCTCCGCGACACACAATGATCTATTAAACGCAGCTAAGACGGTGAATGTATCAATGAAAAAAGGAACCGATGGCGCAGAGGCTCTTGGAGTACACTTGGAAGGCCCATATATCAATCCTAAAAAATGTGGTGGGCAAGATTCAAAGTATATTCGACCCCCATCCGTAAGTGAATTCAGGGAAATATCGAAGGCATCAAATTACACTGTAAGGCTTGTAACATTGGCTCCTGAAGTTGACGGCGCCAAAAAGCTGATAGTTGAACTTCGAAACTTTGGGATAACAGCTTCGATTGGGCACTCTAACGCGACGTACAGCGAAGTTGTAGACGCGATTAAACATGGCATCAGCCACGCAACTCATACTTTTAACAGAATGCGATGCTTCGACCATAGAGAGCCAGGAGTGGTGGGTGCTGTTCTCATTCACGACGAATTAACGGCGGAGCTGATTTGCGACTATGTACATGTGCATCCAGCTGCAATGAAATTATTGACAAAAGTCAAGGGTTCGAGTGGGGTTGTTTTGGTAACAGACGCTATACGAGCCGCGGGCATGTCTGACGGCAAATACAAGCTTGGCAAGCGGAATGTTATCGTGAAAAATGGTGTCTCCAGATTGGAGTCAGGTGGGCTTGCCGGAAGCACTCTGACGATGGATAAGGCTGTGAGAAACATGGTAAATCTTGTCGGCGCGTCGCTGCAAGAAGCAGTGATGATGGCAACAATAAATCCCGCGAAAGTTGTAGGTGTGGACAATAGGAAAGGAAGCTTGGAACAAGGTAAGGACGCTGATTTTGTCATGTTAGATAGAGAACTCAACGTTTGTTCAACTATTGTCAGAGGAAAAATGGTTCATCGAAAAACTATAAATGATTAAACTTGACTTTGAGAGTCTGGCGAGAATGGTGGAACAGAAGCTCTTCGGCACGTCAGGAATTCGCGGCATCGTTAACGTGGATGTAACCCCTACGCTAGCTGTGAATGTCGGCTTGGCGTTGGCAACATACACCAACTCTGGAAGAATTGTAGTAGGTCACGATACACGCGTTTCCTCTCCCTTTTTGGAACACTCTCTCATTTCAGGACTCTTAGCAGGAGGGTCAACCGTTCATAGGCTAGGGTTAACCCCTACTCCAGTACTAGCCTTCATCACCAAGGAAACCAAGGCAGACGCAGGGGTTATGATCACCGCCTCCCATAACCCACCCGAATACAACGGAATCAAGCTTTTTAACGCGGACAGCATGGCGTACGACGAGAAACAACAAAACCAGATTGAAAGCATCGTAGCTAACAAGCGTTACAAAAGAGCCCACTGGCAAAACATTGGAACACCAACATTTCTAGACGAATCTAACCGTTACATAGAAGCCATTCATAAAACCGTGAAACTTGAAAAGAAATGGCGAATTGTGCTTGATCCAGGTTGCGGAGCTGCCTGTCATATTGCGCCAACTCTCTTTCGTATGCTGGGGTGCAAAGTGACCACTTTAAACGCTCAGCCTGATGGTTTCTTTCCTGCCAGAAGCCCAGCGCTAGAAGCGGAGTCTCTACAACCGTTGTGTCGGATAGTAGAGCAATTGGACGTTGACCTCGGGATTGCTTATGATGGAGATGGAGACAGAATGGTGGCCGTTGATGAGAATGGAGCGTTGGCTCCCCTTGACCAAATTTTAGCAGCGTATGCTTCTCAAGTGGTGAAAAAGCATAAGGGTGGAACGGTGGTTACTACGGTGGAAGCTTCCATGTGTTTTGAAAGAATGGTGGAGTCATATGGCGGGAGAGTTGTGAGGACAAAGGTTGGTGACGTGAGTGTTGTGGCTGCTATGAAACAGCATAGAGCGATTTTTGGTGGTGAGCCATGTGGCGCTTGGATTCATCCTCAACACCATTTTTGCCCAGACGGCATCTTATCTTCTGTTCTTTTGCTCAAAACGTTAGAGGAGAAGGGTACGACCCTATCTTCATTCGTCTCCGAAGCTCCTCAATATCCTGTGTTAAGGAAAAACGTAGCATGTTCCAACGAGATCAAATCCATGGTTATGGAGAAGATTGCGAAAATCTTGCCATCCCTTTTTCCGAAAATCAAAGAGAAATTGACCATTGATGGGATTTGTTTAACTTTGATAAACGGACGAATTTTGATAAGACCATCAGGCACAGAACCTTTAATTCGGTTCACTGCGGAAGCAGAATCAATAAAGGAAGCAGAAGAGATTATGCAACAATGTGTGAAGCTAGCCAAGAGGATAGTTAGGGCGATGATTTAATGAAAGCAGTTGTCTTAGCTGCAGGTGAGGGAATTCGACTCCGTCCACTCACTTCTACTCGACCAAAACACCTTATCCCCGTCGGCGGGAAACCCCTTTTAGAACACCTCCTTTCTTCAATAAAAGTTGCTGGTGTGGATGAAGCATTAATCATCGTCTACTACATGGCTGATCGAATCAAGCAATTCTTTGGTGACGGCTCAAAATTTGGAATGAAGCTTGAATACGCATTACAAGATGGAGTGCGAGGCACTGCAGATGCAACGGGTCTCGCAAAGGATTATGCAAAAGAGGATTTCTTGCTAGTTTACGGCGATCTCTTCACCACACCTGATGTTATTAAACAAGTTGTTCGTTCTCATGAGAAAGAGAAGCCCGCTGCAACCATGGCGGTGGCTCCTGTTAAGCATCCTGAACAATATGGCATAATAGAACTTGACGAATCCCATGTGATCGACATCGTTGAAAAACCCAGCCCAGCAAAAGCGCCAACCAATCTAGCAAACGCTGGCATTTGTGCTCTCTCAACCGAAATCTTTGAAAAGATAGGACAAACACGTCCATCCTCGCGGGGCGAACGGGAGATAACCGATTCGCTTCGTCTTTTTATGCAAGAGAAACAGTCGGTGCTTGCTGTTCAGGTTTCTAGTGAAGAATGGCTTGACGTTGGAAGACCTTGGGATTTGCTTGAGGCAAATAGGCGAGCCCTCAATCGAATGGAGTCCATGAATAACGGTCAGATCGAAGATGGAGCGCATCTTATTGGTCTTGTGAGCGTGGCTGAGAGAGCGCGAGTTCGTTCAGGAGCCTATATTCAGGGGCCTGTTTTCATCGGTGAAGATAGTGACATCGGGCCGAATTGTTTCATCCGGCCGTATACAAGTATCGGCAAAAATGTTAAGATAGGGAATGCTTGCGAAATGAAAAACAGCATAATTATGGATGAAACACGAATCAGGCATCTCTCTTACGTTGGTGACAGCGTTATTGGCAGGGATTGTAACCTAGGGGCTGGTTCCATCGTCGCAAATTATCGCCTGGATGGCAAGACGATAAAGATGACAGTGAAAGATGAAATTGTTGACAGTGAAAGGACAAAGCTAGGAGTTTTCTTAGGAGACGGTGTTAAAACAGGAATCAACACATTGTTCATGCCCGGGATAAAAGTTGGTCAAGACAGCTGGATTGGACCAAATCTTGTTGTATATCATGATGTTTCATCTAATGCTTTTCTTCTTTTGAAACAGAAAGTTGAAGAGCATGAGAGATGATAGGCTGTCTGTTGTAAACCCCTTGTAGAACTGATCTTAGCGACTGGTTAGCATGCATGCAATCGGATATATTCCAGAGAACGATGTTTAATAGAGGACACATTCGTCGAGATGTTCCCAGAAGGGGTTGACGTCAACCTCTGGACTTCAGAGTGTCTGACAAACACTCATCTCTTTTTTCGTGTTTGAGAAAGGCTCTATCATAGATTTCTTTAGACAAGCTAAAGGCTATATTGTGTTGAATCTCTCTTTTAGACTATGCGAAGCCATACAAGTTACAGATCCTGCAAGCCACAATTATACTCTAAATACGGAACGAATGACTGGTTTAATGAGCTTCTGGGCTACTTGATGATCAGGTTCCATCCGATAGAAACGAGAATACTCAACACTTTTAGGTATGTTGAATTGCAGCCGAGAAACAAAGACACTTTCTCTTATGAATTTGGTAGTCTTATAAGAGATATTGGTAGCACTTTCAGTTCACTACTAGACAAACTGGTCAGGAATACAGCAACAAAGCCGAAAGATGTCTATGACATAATGGATTATCGCAAGTTCTTAGCAGATGAAGTTGAAGATGTTGAGTTAATAGGGGCTCAGTTGAATTCGCCTTTTAGGCTGAATTTGATTCTCCCATTTGAGAAGATTGGGGACGTGACAACAAGGCTGAATTGGTGGGATGCTTACAACAAATTGAAACATTCAGAAATAGACAACTTTCAGGATGGATCCCTGACAAATGCAATATACGGCATGGGATCTCTGGCCATTCTGTATGCCTTGATGAGTCGCTACCGAAGAGCAGAAGGTAGACTATTTACTCAAATCGGACATTTCAGGCCTATTGAAATAGTAAAAAAGGCTCTATTTCCGGAATAATGGAGAAATCAGCTTGTGCGGAGTCAACTTTTGTGTGTGACTATTTGCTGCAGGGAAAACCATGCATGCATAAGAATGAAGGCATACAGAAATGTATGAAGTAGAAGTCTATGTGGGGTCCCAATATCCTGAAGGCCCGAATTGGTTAGACCTTGCATGCAAGCAAGGCTTAATACTATTGCTTTGACGAGACATTGCTAATGAGGAGTACACATGCACTTGTTGCAACTGTCCACAGCCGTTCCAAGCCATAGATACCTCATCGAAGAGATGATAGAACTTTTCCCTCATGAACTTCCAGACGAGGTTAAGCAAAACGTTCTCAACCTAGGTGTCTCCTCAAGACATTTTGCATGCCCCATAGACTTTTCCTTCAAGTCCAAGTTTACATCGAATGCTGAAGACCCAGTTGTAGACACCAGTGCAGCAGCTTGCAGGCTAGCTCTAGAAAGTTCAGGTCTGCAACCGAAGGACATTGACTATTTGATAGTTACCTACGACAGCAGTGCTTTTTTATGCCCAGCACTAAGCAATCTCTTGCTCAGCAAACTAGGCCTCAAGCCCGACACTAAGCACGTTAGCATCCAAGGCATGGCGTGCTCAGCCTTCATCAAATCTCTTCAACTAGCTGAAGACCACTTGGCCAGGTTTCCCCAAAGCCATGTAATGATTAGTCTTTCGGGGGTAAACTCTTACTGGTTCTATAACCAAGTGAAAGGAATTAAAGATGTCAAGGGAATCAGAGAAATCCAGACGTTAAAGAACAACAATCTAAAGTCACAAGAACTAAGAAAGTGGACTGCCATCATTGAGTTCTTCCTTTTCGGAGACGGCTCAGCATGTCTCATCGTAGCTAACCAAGAAAATGGCCCGCAACCCTCAGACATGGTTAGCATTACAAACTTAAGGCAATTAGACTATTTGACGGGTTACGCTAGGCTCACTTGTTCGAATGGGCCCTTCAAGTTTGGGTTCCACTCCTATTTAGACAAGAAAATACCCGAATTGGGAGTGGAGTACACCTCGGCGGTTCTGGAAAAGCTGCTTCATGGAAAAGACCCAGAATTCAAGGCAGGAGCAAAAAAGTGGATAGTGCACACAGGTAGTAAGCGAATACTCAACCACATTGCCCAATCTCACGCATTAGCTTACGAAACGATTAAGGAATCTTATGAGATTCTGGTGGATTACGGGAACTTAGCCGGGGCAAGCTTACCATTCATACTAGAAAAGATAATGCGTGAGGGAAAGCTAGGCACCAACGACTACGCCATCATGCTGGGCTATGGATGGGGTTTCACCGCAAACGGTGGCCTCATAATTTTTTGATAGGAAGCCCCATTGAAGCTACCATGTGCATGCGTGAATGTAGTAATACTAGGGGAGAACATGAAAACTTTGGAGCCTAAGCCTTTCAATTCCCCTTAAATGGGATTTCTCTTTGAACCCCAGCACAGGAGAAGTAGCAGAGGCATGGAAAGAGTAAGATCTGAAAAATTGAGAGTTTCACCTTTCCTCTATCAACCATAAAACAAGTTACCAAATAGTTTTCACTAATCCTGATTTTCTTATCTCTGTGTCCTTCGTTATTAGCCCCTCTGCTTTCATTGCAACGCTTGTCGCGACAATGATGCGGTCGTGCAACTCGGTGAGTTTGATGTCTGGGATTATTTTTAGAATTTTCTCATCTAAAGGGTGTATTGAGAAGCTAGGATAAATGTCTATTTTATCAAACATTTCCCATATCTTAAGTTCTGACCTAGTTCTTTCAAAAACAGGTATCAATTCAGCTACGGCAATTGAGGGAATAAATATCTTGCATTTTTGTCTTTCAGCGTTTTCAAAAATTGTATCAACACCATCAGGAAGCTCATCAATTAGGTAACGTGCAAATGCATGCGCATCAGAAACATAAAGCTCATCCATGATTAGGTCTCCGCAACTTTGAAAAGCGATCTTTTAGCCTCTTCGATGAGCTGATCTAAATCCTTGTTTTTCCAATCACCTTTCATCATGCCTCTTAATCCAACCCACGGGCCTTCAAAACGTGATTTTATCACTATTCCGTCTCTTGTAGCGATTATCTTAACTCTGGATCCTTGCTTGAGGTTGTATTTTTCCCTAAGAGGCTTCGGAATCACCATTTGCCCCTTACTCGTGATCTTAACTTCAAACACTTTCCTCTCTGAAGTGTCGCTCATTTTTATTCACCAACTAATTAATAAGAAAACCTTACTTAATAATCTTACTCAACCGCCAAAGACCGTGAGTTCAACATCCAACCGCATCCAGCTTTTCAGCAACCGCCACGACAGTCCAACCCAAAACTCATGCGAAAGTTTTCACCTTTTCACGCAAAGAACACAACAGAAGAAAAGCACACCTTCTACGTAACAAAATCGAACGTTCAAAACCCACTACCCCGCCCCCAGTATAGGGGGTCTATAAAGAGAGAGACATACGCAAATAACGCGGTAGTCGCATCGGGTAAGTGAACAGGACAAAACCCGAAATAAATAAGTCTATTAGGAACTGTCACAAACTGTGTGGCGAGGGATAAAAAAAGGTTGTCTGTAGCTCAAAGAAAATTTTTCGGAGAAATAGGAGCGTTACTTGAAAAAACGGTTATGGTGGTAACAACGGACAAAAAGAACTACACGGGAACTCTGGTAGGGATAATTCCAGATAAGTTAACTCTCTGCCTATCAGGCGCAAAAGATGCAAAAGGAAAGGCTCTGCACAGAGTGGTTCTAAATGGTAATGTTGTCGCCCAAATTTTCGCCATAGAAAAACCTTTTGACCTTAAAGCATTAGCTGAACGGCTTGAGAAAGTGTTTCCAACAATGGTCAGACTATATGAGGATAAAGGCTTCATATGGGTCATGGACAAAGTCAAAGTTACTGAAAAAGGTATAACAGAAGGAAAAGGCCTAGCTGCCGAACGAGTTCAAAAAGTGTACGACCTATTTCTCAGCGAATCTAAAGCCTAGATAAGCCAGCGAAACCGAGGTTCTTCCTCTGTTCTTTTTTCTGTTGGATTGGCAACCAAACCAAAGGATTCTAGTATTTGCCGGGTTGTTTCCGTAGCCAAATCCAACCTAGTCAAATCTACCTTTAAACACAACATTTTACAAACCGCTTTCAAAACCTCACGAGCTGCCTTTGCATCCGGATAGAAACCCGGAGTTTCAGCGAGAAGACATAAACCCTTCATACCCCGCAGCTTACCTAACCCGACAAGGAGTCCTGCCACCCCAAAGATACGCCCCCTAATTTTCTTAGCCCCTAAACTTAATGCTTCATCCAAAAATTCAGGATCAGACGCAGCACAGTACAGCTTGGGGACAGCAACCTTCGCTTCCCGCTTCAAGCCGCCAAGAGTCATAATGCAACGGCACCCCAACTCTTCAGCCACATCCAAAACCCGCCCACACAACTCATATTGCCCAACCGTAGTCAAAGCTTGCGTATTACCGTAGAGAATAATCAGGTCACGCTCCTCCCCACTCCCCTTGTAATAATAAAGTTCATTAATAGGAGAACGCGTCTTACCATCCTTCGCAGTCACTGCAAAATCTTGAAATGAAGAAGAAAGAATTTCCGCAAAAAGCTTTGCTTTCAACTCTTGAACAAAATGCAGTGTAGATATATTTGCAACAAACCCTATGCCCGGCAATCCTTCAATCAGCACCGGGTTGTTTAAAACAGGCTTCTCATACATCTGGACGATACAGACCATCTCGAACTCTCCTAAACCAGCACAATTAAAGAGGAACTCTAAAGATATAAAACATATCTCGGTGGCAATCTTCCATGTCCTTTGAAATACGCGAAAGAGACTTACTTGCAAGGATAGGCAGACTTGAAACCAAAAGTGGCACAATCGAAACCCCATTGCTATTGCCCGTCATAAATCCAAAAATTCAACCAATCTCGCCAAAAACCATACAAGAAACATTCAAGTGCACATCATTGATAACCAACGCATACATCATAAAAAAACACTACCAAAACAAAGCCATCCAAAAAGGAATACATAACCTTCTAGACTTTTCAGGAGTAGTAATGACCGACTCCGGAGCATACCAAATTCTCGTATACGGCGACGTTGAAGTCACGCCAGAAGAAATTGTGCAATACCAAGAGAACATCAACACAGACATTGCCACGATACTAGATGTGCCAACAGGTTGGGGAGTCTCTGAAAGGTACGCGCAACAGACGGTCAATGAAACTCTGAAAAGAGCAAAACAATTGGCAAAAACCAAAACTCGTGATGACATTCTATGGGTCGGCCCGGTTCAAGGCGGACAACATCTCAATCTCATCGCTCGATCTGCAAGGAAAATGGGAAAGTTGCCATTCCAGATTCACGCTTTAGGAAGCCCAACACCAGTCATGGAGCAATACCACTTCGACACTCTTGTCGACATGATTATGACGGCGAAAATGAACCTGCCACTGGAACGACCTCTCCACCTTTTTGGAGCAGGCCACCCCTTCATGTTTGCACTAGCAGTAGCACTGGGATGCGACTTATTTGACTCCGCCGCCTACGCAATCTACGCCCGAGAAGACCGCTACATGACAGAACAGAGAACCATCAAACTGGATAAACTCAAGTATTTCCCTTGTTCATGCCCAGCGTGCATAAAAAACAATCCACAAAATGTGAAAGCACTGACTAAGAATGAAAGACAAAAAATGCTTGCTCTACACAATCTCTACGTTAGTTTCTCTGAATTAAAACGGGTAAAACAGGCAATAATCGAAGGGCGCCTTTGGGAACACCTAGAGCTGAGAGCACACGGACACCCAGCACTACTTCAAGCTCTAAAAAACCTGAAGAAATACAGCGAATCTCTAGAGAAACACAGCCCTGTGACAAAAAAGAGTGGACTCTTCTTTTTCAGCTCTCTCGGACTGATCCGCCCTGAAGTCATCCGATACAGAAGAAAGATTTCTGAAACATATTCTCCGCCAAAAGAAGCTAAGATTCTTGTGTTGTTACCACAAACTCCGATGAAACCATTTCACAAATCGAGAGAACATCAAAGAATCTTGAAGGAAAATCAGCAAAGACTAGGCGACAAACTGAATAAAATCCACGTGTGTACGTATGCAGCCCCGTTTGGGGTAATACCGACCGAGCTTGACCAAATATACCCCCTCTCACAATACGAAATCGCAACTCCATTCGACATTGAAACAATAAACTACGTTGCAAAACAGGTTGCAAACTACATTACCACCATGGATTATGAACAAGTAATCTTACTGCAGGATGTTGAAACGTGGAAGGGAAAGATAACAACAGCGTGCAAAGAAGCCTGTGAAAAGAAGAAAATATCTCTCACATTACTGCAGAGTAAAAGGACTCCAAAACAAAACTCCAAAACAACCCTGACATGAGCCACGACCCTCATAGGTAGGGGAAACCAGCGGTTAAGGAGCCCACCTGCGTTTGCAACATCACATGAAAACCCCCGTTCTCCAATACGGCCGCTGTCGATTCCCACCTTTTCCTACCTTTTCCCACCTTTTTCAACCTTTTGCAACCTTTTCCCGTCTTTTCCAGACGTGGGATAAACCGTTTTCAAGCTTATTTTCAAAAAACAAACGACAAACAAGCTTTGTGAAAAACTAAAAAATTATAGGGAGGTCTAATAAGAGATAGATACACGCAAACAACGTAACAGAAAACAACTCCTCAAAGAACACACAAAAATTCATCTACAAACAAAAATAACGTAACAAACAATAAGACAAAACACAGACTAACGCATGGGCTTCTCCTTCTTACCCAACACCAACTCCTTCAAAGAAACCCCATTAACCATAACAACCCTCCAACGAACCCCAGGAATATCACCCATACTCCTACCACGAGAACCACCAATCCCCTCCACCAACACCTCATCATGCTCATCCACCACATTCAAAGCACCATCCCCAGGAAGAAAAGCAGTAATCAACCTCCCATTCTTAATAAGCTGAGTCCGCACACACTTCCGAATAGCACTATTAGGCTGCTTACTCTCCACCCCAACCTTCTCCAAAACAATACCACGCCCCATAGGCGCCCCACGCAAAGGATCAGACTTGACATCCAACCTAAGCATGCGACGTTTATAATAGATATCACTCCACCTAAACCGTTTCCGTTTCGCAAGCAACTTTCTCGCAGCAAACTCGCCCTTCGGTGACTTAGACCCCATGACCTCTCTCCTCAAACTACGTGATACTCACATTCTGTATTTGAAAATATCGCTTAGCCAAAAAACGAATTCGCTCAGCATTCCTTCCATTTTTGCCAATAGCAACCCCTTTATCCCTAGAGCTCACAGCAACCACTGCAATCGTACTCCCATCAGGTCGTTCAGTTATACGTATCTCATTCACTCGGGCAGGTTTCAAAGCATTTTTTATAAATTGAGCAGGATTCTCGGAGTGTTCAATTATTTCATGCCTTTTTCCAGTCATGTTTTCTAAAAGGTGAATATTTTTGCCACCTTTTCCTATAGCAGCCCCTATATCTCCCTCTTTCACAATAAAAATTATTCGGTTAAGCTCATCATCAACTATGCAATCCTTCGCGGTTGCACCAGTTATGCTTTCAAATAAGGCTATATACCGCATTTCTCGACCCGTGAACCGTATTCCACTAGACATTCACTGCCTCCGTAAGCTTAAGAATATCCGAGTCACCAAGTTCCTTTATCGTTAACGCTGAAACCACGAAAGGTTTCCCGCAAGCTGCACCCAAGTCCATACTAGTTCCATCATAAAAAATCACTGGAATACCCGAGAACTTGCAGTAATATTCAATATCCTCACGAACATTGGTTGGACAATTTGCTGCTACAATGAAGAGCTTAGCCTTTCCTATTTTGGCGTTTTTCACAGCATTACTAGCCCCGAACAAAACCTTTCCGGTTCTCACAGCTGTAGCAATAGCTTTGTTTATGTCGATCATTTTTTCACCTCACGACGCAACGTTGACATGTAGAGATCAACTAAACCCGTGCCGATAGGTATAGATTGCCCCACTATCACGTTTTCAGTTACCCCCCTCAGCGGGTCGCTTTCCCCCATTATAGCTGCTTCAACAAGGTTTGGAACAGTTATCTCAAAAGCTGCTCTAGCAAGAACGCTGGATTTTTGGCCACTGATCCCATGTCTCCCTATCTGCCGCACATCCCCAGTTTCAGTCATAATATCAGCCACCAACATAACGTGTCTTATATCCACATCGAGACCCTGCTCTTCAAGTACGCCGATCGCTTCTTCTATTACAAGATTTCTGGCCGCCTCGATTCCAAGAGTCTTAGCAGTTTCATGTATGTGATTGGTGATAGTTCGCATAGGATCCACACCATAGACTTCAAGAACACTTGATAGGTTGGAACCATCTGTTCGTACAACCCACCGTCTCGCTTCCTCAGTAACAAGAACCCTGTGAATATTTGATACACCTTTGACAAGATGGTTGGAAACTCTGCCAAGTAACTTTCTAAGATCTACCGGCTTCTTAGGTTTAAAGTAAAGATGATCGCCCTCTACCCTTAATGTGCAGTTCGGCAGACACAACGCGCTCTCTAATTCATCTAACGTAACACCGCGATCTTCCATCATTGTTAAGTCAAGTTCAACAACAACCTCCTCCTGTCCAGAATCGATATACATAACTTTTGCGATGTCCTCCGTAGTTGTGCAAATGATCCCCCGCGCAACTTCAGTGGCTTTCTCTTTGCTTTTCCGATGCTCCCTGTCAAGATAAATGGTCATGATAGGGGTAGAGGGTGTTCTTCGAGCATCTACTATTTCAATTAGACGTGGTAACCCAAGAGTTACGTTTTGCTCTCTAACTCCAGCATAATGAAACGTCCGAAGCGTCATCTGAGTACCTGGTTCCCCTATAGATTGAGCCGAAACTATTCCAACAGCCTCCCCGGGCTCAACAAGAGCGCGTTTATAGTTGTCTAAAGTTGAATTGACTGCTTGATTCACCCCTTCTTGAGGCAATCCAGCTTTTGTTAACTCATTTTTCAGCTCTTCAAAGAGAATGGATGTGAGCTGATCTTTGATCATTTCGAGGCATTTCTTAACGTATTGCTGGGATGCAGGTTTACCCTTTTCCGACATGATTTTGATTTGTTCAACCAGTCGGCTGACATTGACGGCTTTTCCATGATCGCTCTTAGCTGGGTCCACTCCATCCTCTCCGTACCTGAATTGCACGATGTCACCGATTGAGTTTCGAACAGTTCCATCATATTCTATACGTAGATGTTCTAGAGCGTTGATAAGTCGTCTCTGCATATATCCACTTTGTTGTGTCCGCACAGCGGTATCTACAAGTCCTTCCCGTCCACCCATAGCATGGAAGAAAAATTCGATGGGATCTAGTCCACTTCGATAGCAAGAATATACAAATCCTCTAGCCTTAGGAGTGGGATCACCCTTTCTAAAGTGTGGTAAAGCCCGTTCAACATATCCGCGCATAATTCGTTTTCCTCGCACTGATTGCTGACCAACGCATGCGGTTATTTGTCCAATGTTGAGACTTGACCCTCGCGCTCCAGTCCTCGTCATGATCATGCCAGAATTCTCTATATCAAAGGCCCTGTCCGCGATTCTTCCTGATTTATCTCTAGCTTTGGCCAGCTCATTCATTACATAGATTTCAAAGGATTCGGTGAGAGTCTGGCCTGGGAGCCTTTGCAGCGTTCCATCATCAAAAGCCTTGATTAACTCCTGTACTCGTTCTTCAGATGTCCGTATTACATAATCGATTTTCCGTTGAACAGAGCTAGAAAGTTCAAGTTCATCAAAAGAGTAGGTGAAGCCGCGCATTGTCATGAAAAGCTTGAGAAGCTGACAAATACGATTTAGGAATTGCCGCCCACGCTGGGCACCATAATCCTTTATTATTCGATGAAGAAGACTCTCAGATTGCTCAGCCCCTATTGAGCTTCTATCAATTACACCGCATTTTAAAACGCCATCTTTGACGACCACATACGCGTCGTATTGACAATGCTCTTGAAGACAACTGGTACAGCCACGGCACACGGTCGCCCTCAGCGCGTAGTTCAAGTCTTTGGGAAGAAAAAGGCTGAATATCTGTTTTCCCGTCCAAAGCGGCTCAGGTTCCTTTTTTTCCGGTTTCGGAAGAGTACCCGTGTAACCAGCGGCTATTAGAAGTCTACACACCTCTTCTTTTGCAAGGAAGGTAGACTTCCGAGTAAAAAGATATGCTGCAGTTATGAAGTCCCGAATTGCTCCTATAATAGGCCCCCCAAACCTTGGTGAAAGAATTTGATCTTGCACTTGCATAAGAAGGCGTGCTTCGGTTTGGGCTTCTTCACTTTGCGGAATGTGTAGGTTCATTTCATCTCCATCAAAATCAGCGTTGTAAGGAGGACAGACACACAGGTGCAGACGAAACGTCTTGTAGGGCAACACATGGACGTAATGCGCCATGATGGACATTCGATGGAGAGATGGTTGCCTATTGAAAAGGGCAACATCACCATTTCTAAGATGACGTTCTATGATGAAACCTGGCTCTAAAACTTCAGCGACTTTTTCTCGGTCCGCAACAAATTCCAGTCTAATGCGTTTGCCGTCTGGTCTCACAACATAAAGCGTGCCAGGATATTTTTCAGGGCCATTTATTACCAGCTTTCGCATCTCATCAAGGTTCCACAGAGTAACTTTCTCGGGTATTGAAAGCCTCATAGCGATATCAAGCGGAACTCCAACCTCACTGATGTCAATATTCGGGTCTGGAGAGATTACAGTACGTGCTGAAAAATCCACTCTCTTACCAGAAAGATTGCTCCTGAATCTTCCTTCCTTTCCTTTAAGGCGTTGGGATAGGCTCTTAAGCGCTCTACCGGAGCGATGTCTAGCGGGAGGAATTCCTGAAGCCTCATTGTTAAAGTATGTAGTCACATGGTACTGTAAAAGCTCAGATAAATCCTGAATAATGAGTGTGGGAGCTCCTGCTTCCATATTTTCTTTTAATCGTTGATTAATACGAATGATATCCACAAGTTTGTGAGTTAAATCGTCTTCTGACCGAATGCCTGATTCTAGAGTTATAGAAGGTCTCACGTAGACTGGCGGAACTGGGAGAACCTGTAGAACCATCCATTCCGGGCGAGCAGTCTTTGGTGTAAAACCGAACAATTTGAGGTCATCGTCGGGTATGCGTTCGAGTCGCTCGCGAATCATGCTCGGTGTTAACCGTTGTGCGCCCTCCTCTAAAATCTCATGAAGAGCTGTGGGTTTTGTAAATTCTATTTTGTATTGAGAAGCCCCACAATGAGGACATTCCTTGCCTTTCGCCTCTCGCAACGTGTTTTTATAAAGACTGGTGGATACTGTTCCCGTTAACTCACGAACGCGTTCTATTCTCGCCCTAATTTCAGCGATGCGGTCTGTGGAGAATAAAACACGCCCACAGTTCCTACAAGTGGCCCTAAGAAGATTATAGATTATCTTAGTGAATACTATGTGAACAATAGGAACCGCTAGTTCAATGTGTCCGAAGTGTCCAGGACACCTTATGGCGGTGTTGCCGCATGTTCTGCATCGTTGTCTTGGCTCAAGTGTTCCCAACCGGCCGTCCATAAGTCCTAACGTTATGGGGGCGCCGTCTTCGTCATAAGTGTCGGCAGTTTGTATTTCAGCGACGGAAAATCTACGTATTTCCTGAGGGGATATTATCCCAAAATAAAGTTCGTCTACGACTTTATGAACTGCTTGCTCCACCTCCACTTTATGCTCTCTCCTTCAATTTAAGGGAGGGTGCTATGCAGAGGCTCATCATCTCTTGCAAAAGAAGCTTGAATGCATAAGAAATGACTACTGGCGAAATCCGTGCCTTATCTTCACAAAGTCGGCACACGTACCTGCGTTGTTTAATGTCATAAAATGCTATGTAGCCGCAGTTTTCACATACGTAAAGAAGGTACTTATCAGATTCTTCAAGCAAACGATCTCGCAGCAACATGGCAGCACCGTGTCCAACGAGGCAATCCCTCTCCATCTCGCCGAACCGAAGGCCGCCCCCTCTTGCCCGTCCTTCTGTTGGTTGGCGGGTTAGCATTTGAACTTGACCCCGTGCCCTAGCATGTATTTTGTCTGCAACCATGTGGTGGAGCTTTTGATAGTATACAATCCCCATGAAGATGCCAGCAATGAATTTCTCGCCTGTGACACCATTGTAGAGAGTTTCTCGGCCAGTGTGACTAAAGCCCAACTTGATCAACTCTTGTTTTATTTCCTCTGGCTTTTCGTTGACGAAGGGCGTTCCGTCAACTGGTTTCCCCCTTGCCGCAGCGACCTTTCCAGCCATAGATTCAAGAAACTGTCCTATGGTCATCCGCGATGGAATAGCATGGGGATTGATTATGATGTCGGGAACTATGCCATCTGCGGTAAACGGCATATCCTCTTGAGGTATGAGCATCCCGATTACGCCTTTTTGTCCATGCCTAGAGGCAAACTTGTCACCCAGTTCAGGAATGCGTTGATCTCGCATCCTGACCTTCACGAGTTTGCTTCCTTCACGGGTCTCTATGATAAAAACATCGTCTACAATGCCAGTTTCGGCAGGTCTCACATCTATTGATGTGTCTCTCATAGTAGGACCTTTAACCTCAAACTCTTTGTATTCCTCAAGAAATCGAGGGGGGCTTGTTCTTCCAATGAGAACATCACCGCCCGCTGCATTGGATTCTTGACTGATTATGCCATCTGTTTCGAGTAAGCGGTAGTATTGTTCTCCGCGATATCCTCGAATACCCGGCTCAGGTGTGGTAAATCGATCTCTAAGCCCGCCTAGGTATCGGCGACACTCAGCTTCATAAATCCGATAAAATGTAGAGCGTCCCAAACCTCGTTCAATGGATGATTTGTTAAAGATGAGGGCGTCTTCCATGTTGTATCCTTCAAACGATATGACAGCGACAACGCAGTTTTGTCCTGAAGGCCGAAGATCGTACCCTATGATGCTCATGGGTTTCGTCTTAACTAGAGGCGTTTGGGGGTAGTGGAGGAGGTGGGAGCGTGAATCAACTCGGTGGATGAAGTTGGTTGCCTCGATTCCAAGTGCTTGTTTGGCCATAGCCGACTCGTAAGAGTTACGTGGAGACTGGTTATGCTCAGCGTAGGGTATTATGGAAGCACATATTCCGAAAATGGTGTAAGGCACAATTTCTACATGTGTGTGTTGAGGTGTGACTTGCTCAAAATTTAGGGCCACAAACGCGTTTTCTTCTTCTTCAGCGTCAATATACTCGATGATTCCACGCCTTACAAGCTCCTCCCATGCCCATTCTCCAGAACGAATTTTTTCGATATGCTCTAATTGAAGTTTAGGTGTACCGTTTTCAATCACTATCAGCGGTCGGCGCACACGTCCTTCATCACAGTTAACATAAACCTCTTCATTTTTCCCTCGAAGTTTGGTGAAATGGGTAACGTTGACTTCAGAGGATATTTCTCCATTTCTACGTTTGTTTCTTAATTCAGTGACCAGTTCCTGTGGTGATATACAATAGCCGATGAGACGCCCGCCCACAAAGACTTTAGCCCCGGAGGACCGTAATGTCTCGTTCGCTTCCCGAACAGGAATCACGCCCATTCGGTAGAGAAGCTGTCTTACTTTCTCAGCATTCACACTCACAGAGATGCAAGCGGACAAAGCAAGGTTTTTTACAAGACCGCAGTTTGATCCTTCAGGTGTTTCATTAGGACATAATCTTCCCCAATGGGTTGGGTGTAGGTCTCGCGCTTCAAAGTTGGGCTGGCTGCGACTGAGGGGGGATTGCAGTCTCCGTAGGTGGCTTAATGTGGAGACACGGTTTGTTCGATCAAGAAGCTGGGTGATGCCGACTCGTCCTCTTCCCCAGTTGCCTGTTGCGAGGGCATGTCGGAGTCGTTGAGTGATAATTCCTGGACGGACGGCGGCGGAAACCGTGATCGTTGGCCGTTTGAAGCCCATTCGTTCGAGTTGATATTTTATGTCACGGTATAGGTTTCTGAAGGCAATTCTGAAAAGGTCGGCGAGCAAGGGTCCAGCGAGTTTCAAGCGTTTGTTTTTGAAGTGGTCTTTGTCGTCAGGTTTTCGTTTTCCAAGCTTTAATTCGATAGCCCGGCAAGCCATCTCGCCTAGGAATAGCGCTTTTTCTTCGCGTTCTTCACTGGTACGGCCAATGTGAGGTAGAAAGTTTCGATCAAGAATGCTTTCAGCTTTTTGGCGTCTATAGTCTTCCACTTGCCCATGTGCTACACGGTTTCCAATGTACATTATGGCTTCTTTAACTGTGCTGAAGCCCATAACTTTTTCAAAAGATGCTTCCAGTTCATTTTGTATAGTTTTTTCCGGAGAAACTGCCTCTGCAACTTCTTTGTCTGATTCTAATCCAAGTCCTCGCATTAGAATAACAATGGGTACTTCGGTAGGGACTCCTGGCATTGAAACGTAGATGGCACCATCTGATTTCATTCTTAACTCGATTCTTGCTCTGAAGCCAGAGGTGGTTGAGAATATTTTGGCCTGATAGATGGGGTTTGTGCCGCGTGTGTCGATGTCCACAAGGATGCGGTTTGCGGCTAGATCTTCTAGGGCAACGATGACTCGTTCAGAACCGTTGATGACGAAGTAGCCGCCTGAGTCGTTTGGGTCTTCTCCATATCCGATTAGTTCTTCGGGTAGTAGTTCAGATAGAACGCAGAGCTTGGACTTTAGCATCACTGGAAGATTACCTATTAAGACGAGTTCGGTTTCCAGTTCTCGGTCATCAACTATTGGGGTCATCTCTAATGCCATGGGCGCGGCGTAGGTTAAGTTGCGGAAACGTGCCTCTAGAGGATAGATTTCATGGTTTGTGCCGTCAACCTCGGTGATGTAAGGTCCGGTGATTCTTGATTGAGGATCAACAATCCACAGTCGGCCAAGCTTTATTTTGTATGGGCTTTCTGGAATCTCGATCTGGATCTCGTTGACCCCATCGACAATTTCTTGAAGGCCGTTGTCGATGAATTTGTTATAGGAGTCGAGGTGTTGCCTAACTAGGCCTTTCTCTTTGAAAAAGGATTTTTTGAGAAGTAGAAGGTCCTCTTGTGAAATTTCCAAATTTGTTAGTTTCCTCCGAGATTTACATTTAATAATACGTGAAGTATTAGGCGGTTTGTTGGGGTTTCTTCCAAACTTGGAGATTCCTCCAGTGGGCCGGTAGTCATCCGACCCGAAAAGCGGGTCTCTGTAGTGTTTCTTTTATCATGTTTTGGAGGTGCTATCAACGTAAACCACGTTTGGTATTTATAAACTTTGCTTTGTGAGAGTTAGTTTTGAGGGTTTTGTGTGTACGTGACTATTTCTGTAGACTGTCATGTGTACACAAAGAGCTATTATTTAAGAGTTAAAACTCATAAACCAATAGAAGAACATATAATTCAAACACACAAACGGATGTGAATGCAATTTCGTTGAAAATGAGGTTCCTAGGTGGCACAAGAGAAATTGGACGAGCAGCGGTAGCTATTAAGACGAATAGAACTCAGTTGTTGCTGGACTATGGCATTATGATAAATCATGAACCAGGTTTTCCTATGCATGTTCCGCCCAAAGAGGTGGATGCAGTAGTCTTAACGCATTGTCACCTTGATCACTCGGGTGCAATTCCGATTTTTCACGTTAGAGAGCAAAAGCCTGTGTATGGAACACCGTTGTCTTTTGATTTAACTAACCTGCTGATTTCCGATCTTATACATCTGACAGGTTACTACCTTCCTTTTGAATATATTGAGTTACGGTCTATGATGAGAAACTGTGTTCATCTCGGTTATCGAGAAGAACAAAGCTTGGGAGATGTTCATTTCCAACTCTTGGATGCAGGTCACATCCCAGGAAGCGCTCAGGTTTTGGTGGAAGCGAATGGGAAGAGGGTGCTCTGTACTGGTGATTTCAACATTTTAGACACGCGTCTTCTTCATGGTGCGGATAGAGAGTACGGAAAGCTTGATGCGTTGATCATTGAAAGCACATATGCTGATGAGGCGCATTCTGATAGGGTAGCATTAGAAAAGAAATTTGTGGAGGAAGTTACTGAGGTAGTGGAAGATGGGGGAACTGTTTTAGTTCCCGCGTTTAGTGTAGGGCGTTCACAAGAAGTTGCTTGTATGTTTGCGGCTTATCATTTCGAGCACTCTGTTGTGATGGATGGTATGGCTCGTAAGGTTAATCGAATAATAATGAATCATACAATGTATCTGCGTGATCCTCAATTGTTTATGAATGCAATGCATGCTGTTACTTGGAGTAGGGGGTGGAAAGATCGGAGAGTAGCTGCTAAAAGGCCTGGTGTGATCATATCTCCTGCGGGTATGCTGAAAGGTGGACCAGCTGCTTTTTATATACAGAAAGTAGGGAAGAAACAGCGTAATGCGGTTTTTCTTGTGAGTTATCAGATTCCTGGGACGCCTGGTCGTGAGTTGCTTGAAAAGGGGAGGTGTGTGATTGATGGGAAGATGCGTAAGGTGAAGGCGCGGGTTGGGCATTTTGATTTTTCTTCTCATTGTGGGGCTGGTGAACTTCAAGAGGTGGTGAGAGGGTTGGAGGGGAATCCAGTTGTGTATGTGATGCATGGGGCTGAAGGTAACTGTGAAAGGTTTGCAAGGTGGGTAAGAGAGGAGGTTGGGTTTGAGGCTGTTGCGCCGAAGGCTGGGGATTCTTGCGTCGTTTAAGGGAGAAAATATGAGAATAGTGGTTTTGCGTGTTGGGTGTGTAGACGTAGAAGTCATAAGAAGCGTTCAAGTTGGTTTGTGTGAGGTTTTCCCTAGAACTATTTGTGATATTTTTGAGCGGATGATGGTGATGCCTCGAGATGCGTATAATGTGGCTAGAGGTCAGTTTCTTTCGGGTAGTATTTTGTCGAGGATCTGGAGGTATGTTGAATCGTGTGGGGTTGATAGGGTTTTGGGGGTGACTGATGTGGATCTTTATGTGCCTGGGTTGAATTTTGTTTTCGGAGAGGCGGAATGTCCTGGAAGAGCTGCTATAATATCGTTGTGTAGGCTTAGATCTGAGTTTTATGGTGATTCGTTGGATAGTGGGCTTTTGGTTGAGCGTTCTGTTAAGGAGGCTGTTCATGAGGTTGGGCATACGTTGGGGTTAGGGCATTGTCATGATCCGTTGTGTGTTATGTTTTTTTCTAATAACATTGATGATACTGACCGTAAGAGATCTGTTTTTTGTGAGAGGTGTCGTGGTTTGGTTGTAGAATGTTTGAAACGAGTATGAGACTTAGCATGCTTTTGAGTGGTTGATTGATGTTTTAGATGTGTTGGTTTGGGTTGAGGTTTTATCATGTTATTTGCGTGTATCTCTCTCTTTAGACCCCCCCTATAATTTTTTTGTTCTTCATAAAGCTTGTTTCTGGTTGGTTTTTTGAAAATAAGCTTGAAAACGGTTTATCCCACGTCTGGAATTGACGGGAAAAGGTTGCAAAAGGTTGAAAAAGGTGGGAAAAGGTAGGAAAAGGTGGGAATCGACAGCGGCCGTATTGGAGAACGGGGGTTTTCATGTGATGTTGCAAACACACGCGTGCTCCTTAACCACGGTTTCCCCTACCCAGTGGGAGGGGGGCTTAGACTTGACTTTCAGAATCTGTCCCTGCGATTTCCCTTTTTTAGTTTTCCATATTTACTCTATCAAGGACTTCAAAGTAGTGATTAATGAAGGATTGCTTAATCTTAACCGTTTTTGCCTCGTTCTCTATTGACAAGTTTTAGCTTGCACACGCTTCTATGCCACTTGTGGTAAAATCATAACGCTGTTTTCTATTCAATTCTGCGCTGTTATGAGTTGGACAAGATGGAATGGCTTAATCTACTTTAGAAAATGAAAGTGGCTATCTAAAAAAGAGTACCTAGATTTCGCGGATTTCGCAGTTTAGTTTTTTCACGATTTCTTCTGCTTTTGTTGGTTCGACTTTTAGTGTGTAGAATTTTTTTGGCGTTCGAAGTTTCAGTTTTACTATTGTCTCTAGTCTTTTTATGTCACAGTATTCTGCACGTCTGGAGATTTCTATGAATTCGTCTACGTCAAAAATTTCTTTTGGCATATGTGTTTGTTCTCCTTTTCTGGGTCGCAGTGAATTTGTGTGGCTTTGCTCGTTTTATTTGTTGTGGTTTTTTGGTTTTGTTACGTTATTTTTGCCTGTGAAAAAATTGATGTCACCCGAACCTTCGATGTGAAACTATTCTTTTATGACTTTTTCATATGCCTTGGAACTAGTATTCAAATTCTCCGTACATCTCGTCTGGAGCCAATATGTCAGGATATTTCTTCCGCAGGATACAGCGTGTAGCATAGCACAAATGACATGCATCAGCATAAAATCCATCGTGCGGCAAACCAAACTTCTCAACCAAAGCCACAGGACCACCACGAATCAAAGGTTCAAGAATCGGATTCTCGTAAGGATCATATTCTCCAATTATTTTTGAGAAAGGCTTCTGCCAAGCATTCCCAATCGAAATACCTTGGCAAACATGAACATACCCTAAAGGATCAACATGAACCCTTTCCAGATCAACAAGCTCCTCATAAGGACACTTTGTGAATTCACGCCAAGCCTTCTTTTCTGCATCTGGTGCCAATTCCGAGGCAGCTCTCCCCTTATACATAAGCTCAGATAAACCTACTTTTGCCCCTTCGATCTCCTTCGGACATGGAGCCTCTGCCTTCGGATATTTAATGGAAAGTATCCCAACCTTCATGCTTAGCTCATTTGCAGCCTTCACAGCATTTTTTACTTCTTCAATTTCCCAGCTTTCCCCGTGATGAAAGTCGCTGCTCAAGCTCAATTCAACATTCTTAGCCTTAGCCATCGGAAGAAGCCATTCTACAGCGTCTTCTGGACAGCTAGCCCAATAACAGTTCGAAAGAACCTCCACACGGAAACCAAGTTTTGCAGCCGCCTCCACAGCCTTAATCATAATCGGGTAAAACAGGAAGGGTTCCCCTCCCTCTAATGAAACACAATCTACGGTTCCCAGCTTCTTTGCTTCTGCCAGTATATTCTCTTTATCTGTTTAATGGTGAACACGCCTCTAGCTTTCGGACTGCCCCAAACAAAACAGTGGTCACACTCCAAGTCGCATCTATAAGTTAGAAGGAAGTGAACACCTTTTAATTTCATTTAATAACACCATTCAACACTAAACGCTTATTGTAGTTAAGTCTTGAGACGTAAAAGAAAGCTTGCCCAAAAAGCCGAATTATGGCGAAAATGGGTAAAGACCACTTGAGGTAGAGACGTTTCCCGCAATTCTTAATTCTAATAGTTTTTCTTTCCTTTACGCAGGAGTTCCTCTACCACCACATTGGACTCTTTCAGCTTCTTTGAAAACCACATTTTTTCTCTGTCGTAATGGAACGCTAATATGAATCCGCCTGATATCAAAACAAACCCGAAAACACATAGAACAGTTCCTATGAAACTGGTGGTGTAACTGTTTGGCTCGTACGGAAAAATCAGAAGCCAGCTTAAGTTCTCTGCTAAAGTGACTGATATTAACAGTCCTCCAACCAAGAAAACGATTCCCATGTTAATTGTCAAGTATGCAAGGACTTCTCTGTGTCGGTACTCTTGAACCTTGTCTCTCATGTACTCTTCGTAAAGTTTCGGAGTCGTCTTTTTCTGAGTCATACAAAACACATGATAGGTTCGCACGCAAAAGTCTTATGACGTCTGAATACTGATCTCAAATAAGGATAGGAAAATAAGAGATTTCGTCCATATTGTCGATAAAACTGGGTGAAGTGTTTGGACAGCTTAGAAGAACTGATACGATGGCATCAAAGGTTGAGACCTGATTTGGAAGTGGTTGATGTCTATAAGATGCTTTTTCAAAGTGTTTTTGGGATTCAACATATTTTGCATGATAAGGCTAAACGGTATCTTGAAGAGGAATTATCAACGTTGGAGATGCAGAAGTCCTCTGATGAGACTTTGATCGAAAACATTTCAGTTGACAACGTGATGGCGCGGGTTAATTTGAGGCCGTTTAAAATGCAAGGCTTATCTTCGGACAAACTGTTTCTAGCGATGGTAACTTCGGCTAAGGAGCCAAAGAGAACTCAAAAGGCTTTCTTAAAGCTGTGGAATCGGTTTAAGAGTCTGGTTGAAGCTGGCAGGTTAAACTTTGACAGGTCTATCCTTGAAGATTTTGACAGAAAGGTGGAGAAAGAAAACTATCCTCTTTATCATCACTCAGAACGGTATCGAAAATTCTATAGTCCCACGTACAGGGTTGTGAAGAGAGAAGTTTTCAAAAGGATTTTTAACATTGACTGAAAGCTGAAACAAACCGGTAACAACATTCTGTCTGTCCATGCATTTTCTTCGTCTGGCTCTTGGCAGGTAAAGCACCAGTGTATGTATTCTTTGAACTTTGTTGTTTGTCTGCGCGCGCGTGATCTGTAGTATAGAGAGGGGGCACTAGACGCATGCATGCAAGTTTAAATATCCAAATATGTATCTTACGAAGAATTGAACCGGAACGTGCAATTGAAATGTACATTTGGTTTTTCGTCTGTGCAGCATGCATGTTCATAGCAATAACCCTTCATTTCAAATCAGTTGAACATGTCAAACTTCAGAAGAAATATGGCAAGGAAAGAGGTGCCAGAGTTGGCGAAATCTTAGGTGCAGTTTCAGGGACAATGGAGTTCGTATTTTTGATAGGGTTGTGGGTTTCACCCCAGCCCAAGTTCACCATTCCCATATTTTCGAATTCAACTTTTTCAGTTGCGGACATTTCGATTCCCCTTCTTAATTTGGTGGTCTCTTTATTTCTGATAATACCGGGGGCTTGGATTGCCATTTGGGGTGTGAGAGCAATCGGATTAAAGGTAGCTGAAACTCATTGTGCACCAAGAAAACTGGAAACTACAGGAGCCTATTCGATTGTGAGACATCCTCAATATTTTGGATGGATTTTAGCGCACATTGGAATGTCAATCCTATTTTCTGTTTCGTATTCTATGCTTTTCACTCCGATTCTGTTGGCACTCATTTATCTAATCTCAAAGAAGGAAGAGGAGGAATTAATCAAAGAATTTGGCAACGAATATGAAGACTATAAGAAAGAAGTGCCAATGCTCATACCCAGATTCAGATAATCGAATATTAGCCTAGATTAAGACCACATGCAACCAAATCCGTAAACTCCTAGTCCCGGAGCCAACCTACTACATTTTCGGATGTCGCCTAGGGGCGTTTGCGGGTTCTGGGCGGGGGATGCGCGCTAGCTTGTTTAGAAAATGGTTAAAAATGGTTTTAGTTCTCCTTTGAGGATTTAGGGCTATTTTTGAGCTTTTTTCATACGCAAGTCAGCTGGCATACTTCAGCCTCTTTTTGAAAGAATGAGTGCTCCGTGAAATGGAAAAACCAGTTGTCACCCTAAAAATTCTGAAAAGGATGTAAGAGATCTAATGGCGCGGTCTGGAAGGCAAAAAACGATGATCAACGGATATCCACCAACCCTCACTGAAACCTTCGTCTATGTCCCACAATCTCTAAAAACACGCTTACAAAAGAAGGCTAAAACAAGCCTGAAAACGGAAAAACGGAGTTAAAACCATTTTACACCAATTTTGAACCAAGCATGCGCGCGTGTTTTTTTACCAGAATGCCGTATGGTCTAATATGGTGTTTTTGCCGTTTTTTAAAAATTTTGGGTTAAATATAATAGCCTAAACAATTGCTGTTAATTATTGTTAACTGAAGTGTTTGTACATCGTTTCCGGCTTGTCTCCGCAGACCCTTAAATATGCCTGTCTGCCGAAAACCTGTTTTTCCAATCAAATAAAAGTTTAAATTGCGAGATAGAAGAGTATCTATAATTGGATTGCTCATTACTCGGGGGTTGAGTTTTCCTCACGAGATTTTTTCCTTCCAGCCCAGCCGGACGACATTCACATCGGGATAGCCGGAACCTACACGTTGATCCTTAGGGTTGAGGAGCCCGAACAAAAAATCTTAGTCAGGTAGCACGCGCGCTAATTCATGTTCGAGCCAATCTGTTCCAATTCTATTCATAATCTCTTTATCGAGAAGTTTCTTTATACTTTTGTTTCTGAGGGCACTTTCAATATCACTCACAATAATAATAACTCTCTTGAATCGGGAAATCTATCAAAAATCTCTTGATCGATGATAATCTTTTTCATATTCATGATTTGATCACCCTCAATTCTAAATATTTTTTTCTTCAGCCACTGCGGAGCCCGATTTCACTTAACAGTTTTTACACTTTTCAAGATTAGATACCCCATTCTTCATTTCTATCTCCCGATTTTCTCCTTAACCTTTTTTTATAGATAACAGATCTATCCTTGTAAAGGCCCTAATGAAATTTTATAATGTGTTCTTTTCTTATTTGAGAGTTTTCCTAGCCAGTTCAGCTCCTAAAACCATGTTCTTAAGCTTTTGGAAGCTTATTTCCCACCTTCTCGTTCTCAAACCACAATCCGTGCTTACGTATATTCTGCTGGGATCACCAATAATCTTTGTAGCATAGAGTATCCTATCTCTGATAAGTTCTGGTGGCTCAACAAAGTTGGTATGCACATCTACTACGCCTAAACCATAATTTCCGTGAAAGCCGTGTTCTTCAAACAATTTTATTTCATTGTAGCCCGTTCTTGCATTTCCCGTCCCAGTTTGTCTGCTGTCTCTATTTGCGAATTCGAGAGACAATTGACTGCAACTTCGCAGTTCGCAAACGTATTCAGCCAAAACTTCATAGTTGCTGTAGCAATTGTGTAAGCTGAAGGTGCAGTTGAAACCCTTCACTGTTTCATTAAAGGATTCCACAAACAACTCCGTTTCCTCATCGGATGGGTTAGTCGTTACCGCAGGCTCATCTATCTGAATCCACTTCGCACCAGCATCCACCAACTTGCTTATTTCCGGTCTTATCACCTCCTTTACCAAGTCAAAAAGAAACTCCCTCTTAGCCTCAAACTTCCTCTTCCTAAAATCCTTAATTTTTCCGCTGAACTTTTTCTCATAGTACTCGTTAAAGGTCCAATCAACAAGCGTGTAAGCTCCTGTGAAAGGCACCTTTATTCGCCTTTCAGCGTTTTCTTTTGTGAATAGAAACTCGTCGAGATAGAAGGATTTCACATACTTCGGCCTGTCTATGCAAGCCGCCTTGTTAAAGTATCGATAGTCAAAGGATTTTACGTATCCCAAAAACTTGAAACCAGCAGTTTTTCTTATGATATGCTCGTACATTTCTGACCTCCACTGTTCTCCATCAAAAACAACGTCTAAGCCCGCTGTTTCAAAAAATCGAATGGCATATTTGGCAGACCATTCAAGAAGGGCTCTTTTCCTATTCGCGGAATCGCCTTCGCTCAATAGCTTAACCAGTTCTCCTAAATTCTTAATTCCTAGTTTTCTCCCCCAGTTCACAGCTTCAGCTATCTCCTCTTTTGACGGTGTTTTCCCTCTGTAACCTTTTATTCTCCATCTTGGCTTTGCTAGGCTCCCTATCTCTTGCGTCGGAAACAGTTTATTCATGAAAATCCTCTCTGAGACGCTTAGCTACACTGCTGAGAACTTTCATTTTCTCCTCTACCCTTTCCCACGGCAGAAAATCCAAATCACAGTTTGGACAAATAAAAACTTCCTCTATCCTAGAGCGGTATATGGATTCAATTATTTCTTTGGCAACTGCAACCAATTCATATGGTTCCTCAACAAGTGAACTTCTGGAGTCTACTAAACCTAAGGCAACACCCTTTTCAAAGCTGTACTCTTTTAGCTTCTCAAAATCAGTTTCGTATAAGTCAATTCCCAAATGGTCAACCGGAAAGTCTAGGGCTTCGGGTAAAATTTTTGAGAAATCCCCGAAGAACGTTTGGAGACACGTTTTAACTGATGTTCCCTTAACAGCTACTTCTAATACATCATTAACAAGTGATAACTTATCTTCTTTAAAATTAGGTGCCAACGGTTCATAGACTAAGGCTGGATCGCTCAGTTGTATATAGCTGAAACCTGCTTCAGCCAGACTTCTAATCTCTTCGTTGATTATTTCGGCGAATTTGAACATAAATTCCGCCTCATCCTTGTAGTATTGGTTTTCTGAAAGGGAGATGAGTGTGTATGGTGCGGGCAAGATGGCTTTCCAAAGAAGGTTTTTGGGTAGCTTATCAAGATACGTTATTTTTTTGACTATTTCTTTCTCTAGCTTAACAGAATCTGTTATGATCGGCTTTCTATAGAAAGTGTTGTTGTTGAACCATCTTGTTAGGCTTTCCACTGTTATTCCTTTCAATTCCTCCGTGAATGGCCTAAGCAGGTCTTGCCATCTTAACATTCCATCAGTGATGTAATTCAATCCCGCGGAAATCTGAGCTTTTGTCACCATATCAGTGGCTTTCGCAAAGGATTCTTCAAGCTCTTTTTTACTGATTCGTCTCCGTTCATAGGCTCTTGTTTTTTCTATTAACTCGCTTGGTCGAGGAAGCACCCCTGTCACGTAACAGCCAATCATTACTTTCTTAACTCCTCCACAATCTTTCTTCCCAAGTCATCATGACCTAAAGGCATTATGTGGAAGCCTATTTTGTATTTGGGAGAAAGGGCTGATTTTAACTCGTCGGCAATCTCCAGGCACATCATTATCAATTCTTCTACAAAGTCATCACTGCGCTTCAGCCTATTCAAGGATTGTTCAGGAATTTCTGAATGCAAGAATTTACGAACTTTATTTAACGCTTTCGCTGATGGTTGAGGAGACAAGCCGACTAGAACTGGCTTGTTTACGATTAATCCTTCTTTTTCGGCTTCTTGAAAGAAGTTTAGCACCTTCTCATGGTTGAAGATTATTTGCGATTGGAAAAAGTCAAATCCAGCCTCAATTTTTCTAGAAATTATTTTCACTTCGTTTTTTCTGTCAAATACGACGGCTCCGCCTACGAAAAAGTCTGTTTTCCCGTCAATTTTGATAAGTCCTTTGTTGCCATACGCAAAGCCTTCATTCAAGCTTTTAACTATTTTACAAAGCTCTGCAGATGTGACTTCCCACACTTCTTTAGGCTTCTTCTGCTTTCTCAATGGTTTGTCGCCGCTTATGATGAACAGGTTTCTTATCCCTAGAATATGCGCCCCTAAAATGTCTGATTGAAGGGCTAGGAGATTTCTGTCTCTGCAATTTATATGCGGTATTACATCTACTTTCAAATAATCCATTACGATTTTAGCATATGCTATAGATGAGACCCTTAAGCTGCACAATGGATTGTCAGGCATGTTAACCGCATCTAATTTATCCTTGAAATCTGATACGGCTTGGAGGTACCGGTTCACTTGGCAACCTCTAGGAGACCATATCTCATAGGTTATCGGAGTAACATTTTTCTTTAGGCGTTCTCTGAACATTTTCTATCTTTTATGCTTATACCAATTTAAACTTTAAAAGTTCTTAGGGTATCATACTACAAACCTGAAAGTGCTTGGTTTAAATCGGCTAGATGCCTTCTGTATCTTCAATTCTAACAGAAAGTCTTACTAACTCGTCTGTGAGACCTATTTTTAAGATGGATTTCTCTAGGAACCATTACATGAGTCATGGATGCTGGATGTTGAATTAAACTTTTACCGCCACCGAAACTGACCGCTAAACTGCATAGTTTAACTGATTCCACTAATTGCATGCATGCATAAACGAGGGATAGCATGTGTCAACGCAGTCGAAACTCTTTCATTACACGACTCAAAAAAACGCTCAACATGCAACTTGTTGAGTTAAGCAAGTTAAGCCAGCACGAAGAAGCCGATCCAATGCGTTTAAATGAATTGAAGGAAGAAATAAAGTTGGACGGAATCCTAAAGCTTGCAATAGCCGTTGATATAAACACAAATATAATTCTTGATGGTGAACACAGATTTAACATCCTCAAAGAACTAGGATGTAAGAAAATTCCCGCTGTTTTCGTTGACTACAACTCACCAGACATTAAAGTTCAAGCTTGGAGAAAAGGCGAACAGTTGACAAAGAATGATATAATAGAGGCTGGTTTTAGTGAAAAGAAGCTTAATAGTAGTATAACAGCTTTCATTCTGGCTTCAGTCTCCTACAGAACGAAAAACAATACGATGCCGATTTCACAGAGAAATATAGCAGAAGAAATAGCTAAATTTCGAGAAGCCCAAGAAGTTCATATAATCACTGGAGACTGGGATCTCCTAATAAAACTTAAAGCCGAGAACGTCGATGCCATAGGAGAATTTGTTATCGATAAGCTAAGACTTGTTAAGGGAATAGAGAGGACTCTCACATGTATGGTTTTTGAAACCTGCAAGGAAACAACAGAAATACCTATTACGGACACGGAAAAATGAAGTAAAAATTACGCACGCGATGTAAGACTTTGCAAATAAAAGAACCATTGAACAGCGCGCACAAAGTAGTAGGTCAAAACATTTATATTGTTCAGTGTGGTCGAACTAAGGAAGGCGATTCTTAATGTGCCTGAAGGTCATTCCAAAAAAGCTTTTCTTCAAACATATGACCATTAGGTATCGCCCTAATTAATTGGGTTGGAAACGTTCATCTCCTCTTGATTTCCGTTCGTTTGCTTCCCTTTTGTTGGTGTTTAAAATGAGTGAAGAAAATAGTTTGTTGCTCATACACTTGTCGGATGTTCACTGTGGCCCCCGATTTGAAGGAAAAATACTGCAGCAGGCAATCAACGAGATAAATAGTCTTGCCCCAGATGTAGTGGTTGTGACAGGTGACCTGACAGAAGACGGCTTAGTCGACGAGTTTCAAGAGGCTAAACGATATCTCAGAACGCTGAAATGTAAGCGTGTGGTGGTAGGGAGTGGGAACCATGACTCGAGAACCACAGGTTACAGGTTGTTTCCAAGATTCCTCGGCGAACCTTCTTCCGTTACGGAAATCAAAGATGCGGTTCTTATCATGTTGAATTCCTCCAGACCAGATCAGGATGGCGGTGAAATAGGTTACCACCAAAGGCTTTGGATGAAAAGTTGCTTGGATAAATATTCCGACAGATTTAAGGTGGTAGCTTTTCATCATCACCTTATACCAGTGCCTGACACGGGGATGGAGAAAAACATCATTTCTGATGCAGGTGATGTTCTATGGAGCCTAATTTCGCATGGTGTGGACACAGTTTTATGTGGCCACCGCCACCGTCCATGGATGTGGAACATTGATAACCTGAACATCATTTATGCTGGTGCTGTATCAACTAATAGGTTACGAGGTTTCTATCAGAACTCATATAGCATCATTCAAATTGAGAATCGGAAAATTAAAGCCAGCTTAAAGGTAATTGGAGGTAAAGAGTCCGATTTGAATCCTACATCCATTAAAACCTTGAAATCCATAAGTTAAATATGTTATCGAAACTAAGTAGTCCAAAACAATTCGCATGAATGCTAATTGAAGGGACGTCAAAGGCGTGCATGTTGAGCACTTCATTTTGTGCTTGGAGAAACCATAATGAAAACTGTGGTGTTATGCCTTTATTCATCGTAAATAAAAGAAGTGGGGGTATTCGAGAATAGTTAGCTAGTGCGCGCTCGCGCGCACGGCATACAAATGCGCGCACATTTAAGTGAAATACTCATTCCACGATTTTATTTGAAAAACCTTTTCTCTTTTTTGCTCAATTGCATTTGTCAAAATTCTGGCTAACTCTATGTTCATAATTACAGGAATATTAAATTCGATAGCCGTTCTTCTGATCAAGTAATTTTCTTCTTTCGCGGTCTCATCATCTTCAACTGGATGGATGATAAGAACCATATCTATTTTTCTATTCATTAGGTAATCTAAGATATTAGGTTTTCTATTTTCAAACACTTTGTATAGAACTTTTGTTCGAATTCCGTTCCCTCGCAAAAATTTCGATGTTCCAGAAGTTGCATATATCCTAAAGCCTATCTGATTTAGTTTTTTCGCAGTTCCTAGAATTCTTGGCTTAAGCACATCACAGATGCTAATTAGGACCGAAGAATTTTCTAAAGGGATTTTTAATTGAGAGGAAATCAAAGATTTTAAAAGAGCATCTGAAAAATTATTATCCAAACATGCCACTTCTCCAGTTGAAACCATTTCGACACTAAGTGTGGGATCTGCTCCGTCCAGCCTCATGAAAGAAAATTGAGGAACTTTAACTCCAAAATGATTAATATCTGAAGTTTCTGTAACTTCAAGAGATTTTCCAAGCATAACTTCAGTAGCTAGTTCGATCAAATTGACATTTTTTGTTTTACTCACGAACGGCATGCTTCTAGAAGCTCTTAAATTGCATTCTATCACGTACAACTCGTTATCTTTCACGATGTATTGAATGTTAAAAGGACCTTTAATATGCAACGCTCTGGCTATCTTAGTAGAATTTTCTCTTATCCTTCGAACCATATCTTCTGGAATTGTCACAGGAGGAATAACCATAGTTGCATCTCCTGAATGAACTCCCGCATTTTCTATATGCTCCATTACCGCTCCAATCAAAACGTTTTTAGAATCGGATACCCCATCCACCTCAACCTCCGTGGCGTTTTGTATAAATTTCGATATTACAACAGGATGCTTCTCCGAAACTTTGCTAGCCAATTTCAGGTAGCCTTCTAACTCGTTTTCTTTATTTGCGACTCTCATTGCGGATCCTGAGAGGACATAACTTGGTCTAATAAGAACAGGGTATCCAGTCTTTCTACAAAACTGTTTAGCATCTTCTAAATTGGTAAATCTGTCCCATTTGGGTTGCTTTATCCCTAATTTGTCTAGAAATCTGCTAAACTTCGCTCTATCTTCTGCTTTATCAATTTGCTTCGGACCAGTTCCTAGAATTCTTACTCCGCAATTATGCAAGCTTAGAGCAAGATCATTTGGGATTTGTCCGCCGACCGAAACAATAACCCCCAGCGGATTTTCTTTTTCATAAATGTCTAAAACCCTTTCGCAGGTTAATTCTTCAAAGTATAGTTTATTAGAAACGTCATAATCTGTTGAAACCGTTTCTGGATTGCAGTTTATCATTATCGCTTCATATCGATTCTTTTTAAGAGTTAACACTGTGTTGACAGCGCTCCAATCAAATTCTACAGAAGAACCAATTCTATAAGGGCCAGATCCAAGAACTATGATCCTCTCTTCTTTGCTACGGAATTCATCTTCCTTGCCAGAGTTATAGGTAAGGTATAAATAATTGGCGGAAAGGCCTTTTTTAACTAAAGCATTTACTCTTTTTACTTTTGGCACTATTCCAAAGCTTTTTCTTAGCTTCCTGATTTCTCCCTCTTCTTTTCCTTTAATTTTTGCGATTTGTTTATCAGAA
>Ga0209979_1000194_pt1 | contig 96352 bp, 94 predicted proteins | sample AnhtaG_FD_183114 | JGI IMG/M metagenome (GOLD analysis project Ga0209979, IMG submission 183114) | Deep subsurface microbial communities from Anholt, Denmark to uncover new lineages of life (NeLLi) - Anholt_01485 metaG (SPAdes) (version 2) | ecosystem: Environmental > Aquatic > Marine > Oceanic... | reverse complement strand
TGTTTCTTCTCCAGAAACAAAAGCTCCCGCGCCTTCGATGACATGAATATAAAAACGGAATTCAGAGCCAAGAATAGATTTTCCCAGCAAACCGACTTTTTTTGCCTGTTCAAGGGCTATGGTTATGTGCTTAACAGCAAGGGGATATTCCATCCGAACATATATAAAACCCTCCGAAGCACCAATAGCATAAGCCCCGATAATCATGCCTTCGATCACACTGTGCGAATTCCCCTCTAACAGACTTCGGTCCATGTATGCCCCTGGGTCTCCTTCGTCTGCGTTGCAGATAATATATTTCACACCAGAGTTTACCCGGCGGCAAATCTCCCATTTTTTCCCTGTAAAAAAGCCTGCCCCGCCTCTTCCTCTTAATCCGGAAGCTATGACTTCATCAATGACCTCTTCCGATGTCATATTAAAAAGGACTTTTGCTAAAGCATTATACCCATCCAAAGCTATATAATCTTGAATTTCTGTAGGATTGATTATGAAATTATTCTCACTGAGCAGCCGCATCTGTTTTTTGTAAAAGGGAATTTCCTTCTGATTGCTGATTTTACAATCTGTCTTTGGGTCTTCATAAACCAAGGACGGAATTATCTTATTTTTGAGAATCGTTTCTTCTATGACATTTGGGATGTCTTCTGGTTTGAGCATCTTATAAAATATGCCTTCGGGATAAATAACAATATTCGGTTCCAATTCACAAAATCCATGACAGCCGGTTATCTTTATTTCTATAGTATCTTCGAGTTTCCTTTTTTCAAGTTCACGCTCTAAAGCTTCAATAATCTGAAGAGACCCGCTAGCTTGACCGCAAGTCCCAGAAGATACAACAATTGTTTTTTTGTATGGAAGACGGTTGGATATAATCCTTTGCTTCCACTCAGCTAACTGTTCTGGACGATTTATTTTCTTCATGAGAGCTTACACATAGGCCTTGTACTCTTTGAGGATGGCATCAACTTTATTCATTGTAACGTGGGAGTAATACTTCTCATTAACCACAACCACCGGTCCTATTGCGCAACAACCAAGGCAATTTACTGTTTCAAGTGAAAAGTTTTTGTCAGCAGTTGTCTGGCCAACTTTAATACTGAGTTTGCGTTCTAGCTCATCCACAATCCTGGGGCCGCCTCTGACATGACAGGCTGTGCCCAAACAGACAGTGATGACATATTTCCCACGGGGCTCGAGGGTAAAAGCCTTGTAAAATGTAAGGACTCCAAATATTTCGCTTTCAGAGATCTTTAACTGCCTGGCAATCTGAGAAATCATGTGAGCCGGGATGTAGCCGAACTGCTTCTGGATTTCATGAAGTAAATGAATAAGTTCTCTTTGATCTTTATCGAATTCATCGATGACCTTTTCCATTTTAACTGACCTCTATAAAAAAGAAATTAAGTCTTTATGTTCCAGATTGAATCTTTCAGCTAGATTCTTCTTTGTTATTTTACCCTTAAAAATATAAACACCTCTTGCCAAAGCATGGTTTTCTCTCAAACATTGTTCAATCCCCAATTCTCCTATTTCCACTAAGCGTGAAGCAACTAAATTGGATAATACTTTTGTTGAAGTTCGGCTCACTGCTGAGGTGATATTGGGAACACAGTAATGGATAACTCCTTCATCAGCAAAAGTCGGCTGCTCGAGAGTGGTCGGGCGGCTTGTCTCAATACATCCTCCCTGGTCGATAGCTAAATCAACAATGAGCGAACCTTTTTTCATAGTTTTGACCATATCTCTTGTTACCATGATAGGAGCTCTCTCCCCAGGACGAAGGACTGCTCCAATCAATATATCCGCAATTTTTGTCATCCGTGCCAGGTTATATTGACTGGCAAATAGCGTGATCAGCCGCCCCGAAGTCAACTCCTCTAATCCTCTAAGTCTATCCATAAAGCTGCCCAGAGCAATAGTGTGCGCTCCGGCTCCCAGCAAGCTCTTAATGGCGCTCCTGGCTAAAACGCCGCTGCCTATTACAACAGCAGTTGCAGGAGGAACGCTTACAACTCCTCCTATAATAATTCCTCGACCGCCATAACTGGTCTGAAGATAGTGACCCGAGATAACAAGACACATCTGGCCTGCAATCTCACTTAAACTCTCAATAAAAGGAAGGACTTCATTATCTTCTTGAACAATTTCATAACCGATGATGGTGACGTTTTTCTTGAGAAGTTCCTCAATAAAGCTTTTTCTGGCAATAGCAAGGTGATGAAATCCGAATAAAATCTGGTCCTTTTTCACGAGTTTGTTTTCTTCTTCATTAAGAGGGGATATATTGAGGACAATATCCGAACGGCCAAAAACTTCATCTTTAGTAAATACAATTTTTGCCCCAAGGTCAGCATATTCTTCATTGGTGTATCCAGCTTTTAATCCTGCTCCAGCCTGCACGTATACTGTATGTCCATGTTCTGTTAGTAAAGAGACCCCGCTCGGGCTTAGGCCAGCCCTGTTCTCAATTTTACAACTTTCATTTATAACACCAACATTCATTGATGCCTCCCAATTTATAAAACAAATTATAATAACAAATAAATTCACTGCGGACAACATAAATCAAAATATCATATTATTAAGAGAAAAAATAAGAAAAAGAACGCTACAGCACCCGAGAATAAACAGCAAAGCGGAACTGCTCTCGCGGATTTAAAACGCGGGCAAGAGCCTCACATTATTTATGTAAAAAGCTTAAGAGCTAAAATGAAATAAATTATATAAAGCCCAAAGAGAATAATACCTTTTATCTTTCCTAAGCGGCATCCAATTCTCATAGCCACAAGCATTGTGGTCACAATCAGGATCATGTATGGAAATGTAAAATTCATAACATTTAATTCAACTTTTATAGGATTAACGAGTGAAGAAACGCCAATAATCCACAGGACATTGAGGATATCTGCTCCGATTATATTCCCAACAGCTATCTCCCCCTCTCCCTTTAAAGCAGCGGTTACACATGTGCTGATCTCAGGAAGAGAAGTTCCGATCGCAATAACAGTCAAGCCAATGATAGTTTTAGAAATAGAAAAATGGATAGCTATGTTTTTAGCAGCCCAAACAACAATGACGCTGGAAAAAATGACACCTGCAAGCCCTGCAATAAATAACAAGACCAGCCGCTTTAACTGTGAACTGATTACAGGAGTATGATTTTTTTTGTTTATCCCAAGATTATTATTCTTCTGGTTGTTTTTGCCGAACTTAAAATCCTTATTTTTTAAAATAAAAATAAAATAAAGGAGTAAGATGAGGACTAAAATAGCTCCTTCCAACCGGCCGATTGTCCCGTTCCTTGCCAGAAGATAGGCAAAAAAATCAATAACCAGGAGAAAAACCCCGATTATCTTGAGTACTCGGCAGTTCACAAAGATAACCGCAGGCGCAACAATAGCTGCCAGGGCAAGGGCAATTCCATCATCACAAATAACTGAGCCGACAGCATTCCCTAAAGCAATTTCTGGTTCCCCCAGAAAAGCGGCAATGACTGAAACACAAAATTCCGGAGCTGTTGTCGCCATGCCAACAAGTACTATCCCCACCACCATCTTGGGAATATTCAGCTGTCTGGCTATTCCGGAGGCTCCATCTACGAAAAAATCTGCGCACTTAAACAAAATAACAAAAGAAGCGATTAATACTATAAAATATAAATATATCATTTAACCTGAATTATTCATAAAAACTGCCGACACTATTTTTTATTCTCAAAAATATTAGTCTGTTATATTGATTCTCTCTCATAATTATCACTCAAACCTTCTCCAATGGACAAATTTTTAACTTTATGTCGGCATTTTTTACCCTTCGGGCGAGCCGATCTTATCTCATCTGCTTCGTTGCAGGGCATTCGCGGTGGAAAACCACAGCTTCATACCCTGTCGCCTCGCATCTGCGGCAATCTCAACTCGTGAATAAATCAGCTTCACCTGAATTATTCATAAAAACTGCCGACACTATTATTCACTTTCAATAGCTTTTCCATTAAAAATAGTCATTTTGACTTCAGTCTTATGGATACTTTCAGCAGGGATTTTAAAGATATTCTGGCTGAGGACCACCAAATCAGCCAACTTCCCTTTTTTTATAGATCCTTTGAGATGTTCAGAAAACTCGGCGTAGGCACCGTTCAAGGTGTATCCCTTGATGACATCCTCAAGGGAAATTTTCTGCTCAGGAAACCAGCCTTCAGGATTTTTACCATCCAGAGTTTGCCGAGTAACTGCAGCATAAATTCCTGATAGCGGGTTCAAAGGAGCCACATTCCAGTCTGAACCGCAAGCCAGGATAGTCCCTTTTTCCAAGAGAGATTTAAAGGCATAAGTGTATAAACATCTTTTTCTCCCTATTTTTTTCTCTGCCCACCTGCCATCATCTAGCGCATGATAAGGCTGGACAGAAGCAATAATGTTCAGTTTTGCTATCCGTTCAATATCCTCGGGAAGGAGATGCTGAGCATGCTCAATGCGCCAGCGCCTTTCTCTTTTTCCATTCTGAGCAATAATCCTTTCAAAAATATCAAGGAGGACATGATTTGCTTTATCCCCGATGGCGTGAACAGCGACTTGAAGGCCAGCTCTATCCGCCTGCATGATCCTGCGTTCCATGATCCCTTCCGGGAACATTTGAAAATGGAACAATCCTCTTTTCTCGGGATTGTCTGTATAAGGATCAAAAAATAATGCGGTTGATGAACCCAATGATCCGTCAACAAATCCTTTTAATCCTCCAATCTTCAAGAAATTGTTGTCAAAGGGCGTTTTTAATTTCAGGCGCTCAAAAAGCTCAACTTCGGTAATTGGGATATAAACATAAAAACGAGCTGTAAGCTTATTTGTCTTTAGAAGCTCCTGATATACTTCAAAGTTTTCAGCATTAGCCATATCATGCACAGAAGTCACACCATTCCTTGCGGCGTGTCTCAGGGCAACCTCTGCTGCCCTAATTTTTTCTTTAAGGGAAGGTTCAGGAATATGCTTTTTCACAAGATTCATGGCTCCATCTTTTAAAATTCCTGTGGGCTCTCCTGTCTCAGGGTCCCTAAGAATCTCTCCTCCCTCAGGAGAAGGAGTATCTTTTGTGACTCCGGCAAGCTTCAGAGCCAAACTGTTTACAAGAACCATATGCCCGTCGAGTCGGTTCACACAAACTGGATTGTGTGGAGTGACTTCATCTATCCATTCTTTTGTCGGGAGCTCCGGAGGATCAATGCGCTGGTGGTCCCAGTTACCATAAAGGATCCATTCACCTTTTTCGATTTTATTGGCTTTGTCTTTCAACTTTTCTTTGAATTCTTCCCGACTCTTCACATCACGCAGGTTAATGTTTAAAAGAGAAAATCCCCCATCTATAAAATGAGTATGACTGTCTATAAAACCTGGAAGGACCATCTTACCCTTTAAATCGATAACTTTTGTTTTATCCCCGATTTTCTTCTTAATTTTTTCGGAAGAGCTAACATCAATAATTTTTTCTCCTTTTATAGCAACAGCCTCTGCCCAGGGTTGATCGGGATTGACTGTCCAAACAGCACCGTTAAAAAGAACAAGGTCAGCCATTTCTCTCCTTTTGTCTGACTGGCATGAGAGAATAAAAAAAAGAAGCAGTGCTAAAAGAAAAATGCTGAATCTTTTCACTTGGACCCACAAATCCAATTTTTTCCATCTTCTCCATAATTCTGAGTAAGTAACCAGCAATTAGTAAAAATAGGGACTGTCCTCAAATTTTATAAACTTATTCTTTCAAAATCCTCAGGTAAAATAAGCCTGCCTTTGTAGTTTTCCCTTATTTCCTCCTCAACTTCAGAAATTGAAAAATCCAATTCCCCGAAAAAATGACAGGGAACAAGACATTTGATTTTACTCTCCTGGGATAGTTTTCCAAGCTCAAGGGAATGCGTGTGCATTGTATAAAGGGAAGGATATTCCTTAAAAAAACGAGAGGGAGCGCTGCAGTCATGGATGAGATAATCCTTCTCTGCTGCTTCTTGAAAAAGAGAAGGATAGCAAGGTGTATCTCCAGAGTAAAACAGGTCTTTCTTTTTTTCCTCGAAACGGAAATGGAATGCCAAAGAGGAAGGACTATGGGGAACTTTAAAAGAATTGCACTGCAGCGAACTTTCCAATTCAAAGGATTTTCCAGCTTCAAGGGAAACAAACTTAATCTTTGTTTTTATTTTTTTATCCAGAAGATCAAACATATCAAGCAATTTTTTACAGAAATTAACAGCCTCCTCTGAACCATAAAGCGGAATAAGACAGTCATCCAGCATCAGGGCATGAATAAAAGAAGGTAGCCCGTAGATATGGTCAGGATGAATATGGGTAATTAAAATCGCTGTTATATTCCGGGGATCAAAGTTAAACTTTTTTATTTTCTGGAAAACACTTCCCGGGCAGTCGACCAAGACCAACGTCTTTTCTTGACAAATAAGAAAAGAAGTATTATCCCTCTCTTTGGTTGCTACAGACCCTCCCGTCCCTAAAAAGCAAAGCTCGATCATCTTCTTATAAATATAATAAGGCTAGAGTCCTTTATAAAAAAAAACATCAGTAAAATCAACCAAATAAAAATAAAAAGCGTGAAAAGGGGTCGCGTAATAAAAAGGGGTCGCCAAACTTTTTATTTGACAGCACCAGCACAGTTTGGATAAAAAGATATCATGATTAATAAAAAAATTCGTGTTTCAGCCCCGGGAAGAGTGTGTTTATTCGGAGAGCACCAGGATTATTTCGGCTTACCAATTATCGCTGCTGCAATAAACTTGAGAATTTTCATCGTCGGCAAAAAAAGAGAGGATAAGAAGTTTATTGTCAACCTCCCTGATATTGAAGATACTGAAGAATTCTCTCTCGCAAAAGAAGTGAATTATACCAAAGAAAGAGATTATTTAAAAAGCGCTGTTAACGTTCTTCAAAGAAAAGGAGTCACATTTTCGTCAGGATGGGACTGCCTTGTTCAGGGAAAAATTCCCATAAATTCAGGTACTGCAAGCTCCTCCGCTCTTGTGGTAGCCTGGATAAAATTTCTGCTGGAAACAGCCGGAGATAAAAGAGCTAAAATAGCAGACAAAATTGCAGAGCTGGCTTTTTTATCAGAAGTTGCTGAATTTAAAGAGCCAGGAGGTAAAATGGACCACTTTACTTCTTCCCTGGGAGGAGTAATCTCCATCCACTTTAGTGATAAACTAAAAGTCAGAAAACTTAAAAACCCTCTAAAAGAATTTGTCCTTGCTGACTCTCTCCAGAAAAAAGACACAACCGGGATGCTTGCCTATATAAAAAAGCATGTCCTTGACGGAGTAGCAAGCGTTCAAAAAATGATCAAAAGCTTCAGCTTAGTTAGTTCAATAACACAGGAAGAAAAGGAAAAAATCGAAAAACTTCCTCCAGATGAAAAAAGGCTATTAAAAGGAACTTTTCTTACAAGAGATTTAGCTGTTGAAGGAGAATCGCTCTTTAAATCAGAAGTCTTTGACCACAAACGATTCGGGCAACTGCTTTCCAAACAGCATGAAGTTCTCAGAGACTATCTTCAAATCTCCACCCCGAAAATAGAGCAGATGATAGAAGTTTCCCTCAAGGCCGGGGCTCTAGGAGCAAAGACAAACGGTTCAGGAGGAGGAGGGTGCATGTTTGCATATACATGTGAAAAGTCAGAAAATGTAGCCGAAGCCTTGGAAAAAACAGGGGCAAAAGTTTATATTGTTCGCGTTGGTGACGGAGTAAGAAAAGAAAGTTGATTTCCGGCTGCCGTTGAATACATCTTTTTCCATCAGGAAGTCTTAAGATAAGGGCTGTATCACATGAAGAAACATAGTAAGGAGTAAAAATGATAAATGCAATTCAGATAAGAAGAGGAATGGTCATAAAAATCGAGGAAAAAATATACAAAGTACTTGAGGCTACACATGTCACACCAGGTAAAGGTCATGCTTTAATGCAGACAAAACTTCGCAACCTCAAAGACCAAACCCTTTTAGACTACAGGTTTCGTTCAAAAGACAAGGTTGAAAAGGCATTCCTTGAAAAGATAGAGATGGAATATCTTTACCAGAGCGGAGATGAGTATATCTTCATGAACCTTGAAAATTATGAGCAAATCAAAATTGCCTTAGATATAATTGGTGACGCAGTCAATTATCTTATACCTAACATTGTCTTTTTAATTGAAAGACACGAAGGGAAGCCAGTTGGGATAGAGCCTCCTCAAACAATAAACCTCAAGGTTATCAAAACCGCTCCCTTCCTCAAAGGAGCAACTCAAACAGCCGGCAGTAAACCCGCTGTGCTTGAAACCGGCATCACAATAAATGTGCCTCAATTCATAAAAGAGGGAGATATTATCCGTATTGATACTAGAGAAGACAAATATCTCGAAAGAGTTAAATAAAAGGGTTCATCTCCCAATTAGTTGATGAAAAGTCTTTCTATCCTTTCGTCATTCCTGCGGAAGCAGGAATCCAGTCTATTATAAAATATTTTTTTATTCTTCTGGATTCCTGCTTCCGCAGGAATGACAACTTGCTTTCTTGCTCCGTCATGATTTTCAACTAATTGGGAGATGAACCAAAGTTATTAATACTCCTGAATTATTCATAAAAATTGCCGACATTATTTTTTTATTTCAAAAAATACAAGCTTGCTACATTGATCTTTTTTCAAAATTACCATTCAAGCATTCTCCAACAAACTCATTTTAACTTTATGTCGGCACTTTTTCCCCTTCGGGCGAGCCGATATTGTGAGATTGCCGCGTCGCTTCGCTCCTCGCAACGACGTCTGCAGTAATCTCAACTCGTAAATAATTCAGGTATTTAAAGCTTTTATTAAGAAAAAGAGGATAGTCCAGGATATGCGGATTTAAAAAGTGTGTCTGTGGACGCCGATATTGCCGTGGCTGTCTTTCACTTTCACAGTAATAAGATTATCAAACTTAGGGGGCAAGGTGATATTTATCTCGAAGTTTTCATTTTTTGAATCGCAAATCCCATCCATTGGAAAAACACTGCGCCACTCATCAGGCCTGATAAGATATTTGACTTCTTTGATGAAAGACATGGAATCCTCAGTAAAAAAAGTCACTGTTAGCCTACTCTTATTTCTTACCACCTTGAAATTTTTAATCACAGGAGGAGAGTTATCAATGATCAAAGGCCGGCTGATTTTATCTGAGCTTAATTCCGAGCCCTTTGGATTAGAAGGAATATCCGTAGCCACAACTTTTACAATATAAATCCCATCAGGAAAAGAAAAGGTATCAAAAGCATAAATCGTGTCCCTCCACTTTTCTTTTAAAACTCGCCACTTACTCATTTTTACTTCTTTAATATAGAGTGAAAACTGGAGGTCGTCTTCATTTTCATCAGAAGCTTCCCAGGTAATAGTCTGGAATCCCTTTTTTTCCACTTTTTTCGTCAAAATTAAGGCCGAGAGTTTTTCTCTGGCTTTTGTTTTTTCAGTTAAATTCTCTTCATCTCCCCATATAACTTCGGCCTGCTCCGGAAGTTTCAGGAATACTACACTTGCTGGAAGTAATGTTAACCTCGTTATAACAGGGGCAATGTTTGTTTGAAGATAAAAAAGTGAAATTTTGTGAAAAAGAGGAGTTATTTTTCCGGATTGAGTTTTGAACAAAACTTTGAACTGAAGGTACCGGGCTTTTGGGCTTAAAATCTGTTCTCCATCCTCCTTTTGATAAGGCGGAGACCAGTTGCTCCAGGTCTCGTTAGGTCTACTGGAATTTCCACTTCGTGTTTGAAATTGAAGAGTGGTTCCAGACGGAATCTCGGCTTCCCACTCTATCCTTCCCCATGATGAAATTGTCTTTGCATCCATAACTTGACTTAGATACTCCCCTTGAAAGACCTGCTCGGGATATAGAACGCTCAAAATGGAAGGATTATTGGAAAGTAAATAAATTTCTGACTGGAAAGGAAGAAGGTGATAAATCTGTTCAGATTTTTTCTGTACCAGAAGAGATATTTTCTCATCTTTGTCCACTGCATAAATTCTTCCTTTATCCCCGGTTCCAAAAACAAGCCTTTTCTCTTCTTCATTCCAGATCAAGCTGTAAATCAATTCATCGCTGGAGCTCCAGAGCTTTCTGGCCATTCCTTCCGGATTAATCTTGTAAAGAGTGCCGGGCTGCTTCCTGCCTAGGAGCAGAGCCTCTTTTAACACATCAGGAGAAGGAGTTACGGTAACTGCAACACCTGTCTCTGCTCTGGCAGGAACCTGGATATCTACTTTTTTCTCTGGACTGAAAACAGCTCCACTGGCAGCAGCATAAATATTTCCCTCCTCATCTAAAGCGATACTTTTTATCTCCTCATGGGGAGACTCAAAAAGAACTGAAACCTTTTTGCTTCTGGGAACTCGATAAAGCAGTCCTTTCCCCCCGGTTCCCACAATAAGGTCTTCATTCTTATTCTCTTTGATGCATAGAATATGATTTTCCTCTGATTTCAGGATTAATTTTCCTTCTCCCTGCTTATTGATCTCATAAACCCCGCCATTCTCGCCTACGGCAGCCAGCAAGACATCTCTTTGGGTAAACAGTAAATCCCAGATATATTTTTCGCGTGGATTAAAAAATGGGGCTCCTTTACCTTTGTCAGTAATTTTGTAAATCTTCCCGTTAGGCGAAGTTCCTGCGTAAAGATTTCCTTTCTTGTCCCGGGCAAGGCAGTAGACGCCCATCTCAGGCACCTGGAAATACAGTTCTGGCTCGGCATTTTTCCCGATTCTGTAAATTTTTCCGCCGTGCCCTGTTCCCAGATAGATCTCTTGTTCTGAGGCAAGAAGAAGGGATAAATAAAACTCCTCAGCAGGCGCTTTAATCTCTTCTTCTTTTGGAGAAAGAGAAAGAATGCCATCATAATTGACTGAGATACCATAAAACTTGCCTTTTAAAAAATCATCTTTGCTCCTCATCTCCCATTTTTGAGGAACTACTCCGTGGAGAGCCTGTGTTAAAAATACAAGAACAGCAAAAACCGGAATCCAAACTCTTTTCATCTCTTTCTCTCCTATTTTTTTATTTTAATGGGAATCAGGACTGACCCTCTAAAAACATAAGGGATAGGTAATTGTAATTCGCTCAGTGTTGATTTATTAAGCTCCTTTGCCGCAGAAGCTGCAGCCCGGGGAGAGGAAAACATTGTCTTAATCGTTGGAGGTAAATTCGGCATTTCTTCCCCTTTTAGAAACAAACCAGGCTTAGAGGCAATTATTTTAAAATAGATACGGTTATTTTTCCTGAGGTTACCCAGCATCCTGATCAGCTGGCTCAAATTTCGAGGGGTAAAACCCGCAGTCCTATACTGGCTCATTTCTACTTGCTGCATCGCTGCAGCATCGCCAATAACAAGCTGAAATTCAGAACCAGCCGGGAGATTCGGGACTGGAATCCCTCCTTTATTAACTATACTTTCTCCTCTAAAAGTCCGGTAATAAACCTCTATTCCTATAGTTTCGCCAGGAGAGGCTTCATACTTATCAAGCCATACTTTTTCCAGGTATGCAAATTTGACCTCTTCAGTAGCACGAACACCCAGGTCAATACGATGGATGCCTAATTCTTTGAACTCATTGTTGGTCAGAAAATAAACAACAGCAGAGAGCATATTCGAAACGTCCATTACAGAGGTGTTATATTGTCCGGAAAAAAGATCTTCAAGATGAACACTCTTCCCATTTTCCAAATAAATATCCCCTATAAATTCTAGGGAAAGATCACCATAAGATCTCCCTTCAGCTAAGAGGATATTCGCAACAGATATGTTAATGAAAAAAGGAGTCAGGACCTTATCATTAACTACTTTCATCTTAAAATCTTCTGTATCGCCTCCTGAATTCATTATTCTGACATTAAGAGGGATGAGTTGGGGTATTTTCCCCAGCTCCCCTAACACTCCAGAGGCTCGATCCTGAGAAAATCTTCCAACCAGAGTATCTGCAACAGCGATCTTAAATGATTCAGATAGGCTTGGAATTACAGTTATCACTTTTGCCTTACTCATGGCATAATCAACTGAGCCTAAATTGTACATGGGATGGCCAAAGGCATAAACCTTGTCGCCATCAACATGGGTTACTGTCCCTATGGCTGACAGGTTCAGATCGCCACTGACAAATTGAACGGCCACGGGTTCTCCTTCCTGAAGAGTTAAATCTGGAGGGGATATTTTTTCCAGAGACTGCCCCGTGGGCCCTCCTCGAACAGGACTAAATCCGAGCTTCGAAAAAAACGGTTTAGCTCGCTCAAATACCTGGGAAGAAAAGCCGCTAAAAACAAGGGGTATTGCCATAGGAGTGAAGGTTTGCCCGCCTGAAAAGGAAGAAGATTTGGAAAAGAAAAATTCCTTGTTTAATTCAAAAAGCTCATCCAAGCCCAGGTACTTCTTTAAGGGGATTCGCGGAGAATAAGAAGACTTCGGAATTTTTTCTTTTGTTATAGACATCATTTCGGCAATAGGAGTAATCCCGGCAATCGGCTCTTTGACAAAATTTCCAAAGCTATAAGCCACAGCTCCGATGAGTTTGCCATCCACGTATACCGGGCTTCCACTCATACCCGAAATGACTCCTGTATTATCCAACATATTCCCTTTAAGCCTGGCGAGGATTATATTTCTTTTTGGTTCAACGTTTCGGAGAACACCCAGAATTTCAACATCAAACTCTTCGATTTTACTTCCTTTAAAAACACTCTTCCCTTTGCCTTTCATACCAGCTTTAACCTGGTCTAAAGGAAGGATGGAAACAGAGCCTTCAACCACACCTGAACAAAAGCAGATTATGAGCAAACCCGATAATATTTGCCCTATTCTATTTCTCTTTGTACTATTTATCATTAGCTTAAAATGAGCAGGCTCGATCCTATATCATTGTTTATTTAATTATTCCGAGCTGCTTGCCGCATTTCTCAAAAGATTGAAGCACTGTATCAAGTTCCTCGTTTGTATGAGTAGCAGAATAGCTGGTTCTTATGAGGGATTGACCTTTTGGGACAGCAGGATAAACCACAGGATTAGTAAAAATGCCATCTTCTTTGATAAGTTTCCACAGCATAAATGCCAACTCATCAGACCCAACGATTATCGGGATGATCGGAGTTTCCGTTGGTCCAGTGTTGTAACCCATAGCCTGGAATCCAGACTTCATTTTTTTTGTAATTCCCCACAATTTTTCTCTTCTTTCCGGCTCAGTTTCGATAATCTCAAGCGTCGCCAGAACTGTCGCAACAGACGCAGGAGTTATGCTGGCGCTAAAAATCAAGGAACGTGCAAAATGTTTTATATAAGATATAACTTTTTTTTCGCCAGCAACAAATCCCCCCAGAGATGCAAAAGATTTACTGAATGTTCCCATTATCAAATCAACATCGTCCTCGACTCCAAAGTGTTCTAAAGTTCCTCTTCCGTTCTTCCCCATAACTCCTATCCCGTGAGCATCATCAACCATAACCTTGGCATTGTATTTCTTGGCGACTTCTATAACTCCCGGCAAGTCTGCCAGATCACCTTCCATGCTAAAAACCCCATCAACAACGATTAACTTCCCGACATCCTCATCCAGGGAGGAAATTTGTCTCTCCAGGTCAGCCATGTCATTATGTTTGTACTTGAGAACATCCCCGTAAGAAAGCCGGCTTGCATCAACAATGCTTGCATGAACCATCTTGTCAGTAATAACTGCATCCCCTTTGGCTATAAGGGTTGATATAATTCCCTGGTTGGTCTGAAATCCTGTACTGAAGGTAAGGGCTGTTTCTTTTTTAATAAACTTTGCCAATCTCTTTTCCAGTTCAACATGAATATCCAGCGTGCCGTTCAAGAATCTCGAACCGCATGTCGCAACTCCGTATTTGTCCACAGCTTCCTGAGCTGCCTTCATTACTTTTGGATGGTCGAGAAGCCCAAGATAGTTGTTTGATCCAATCATTATCATTTCTTTGCCATTAACCGTTACTTTATTATTTTCAACTTCTTGAATAGGCGAAAAATAGGGATACATTCCCATCGCTACAGCTTCTTCTGCGCGTGTGAAGTTATAACATTTATCAAAAATACTCACCATCTTCTCCTTTTCTAAAACCTCTCCTTAAGACAGAAAGTTTCTTCTAGCATTTCTTAAGAACCTTAAAATAGCTCAAATTTGACCCCGGGACGGAATTTTTTTACAATCTTAATCATGAATGCCCTTGTCACCGGAGGCACAGGCTTTATCGGAAGCCATCTAATTGAATTTCTCCTGAACAAAAATATCGAGGTCTTTGCTCTTGTCCGAGATCTCCGCAATCTGAAATGGCTGACGGGTCTCAAAATTCATCTCTTAGAAGGAGACCTTTTTACCGTTCCTCCTCTTCCCTCTGGTATCGACTATGTCTTTCATTCTGCAGGTTTAACCAGAGCTTTCAAGGCGGCTGATTATTATACAGTAAACCAGCTAGGAACAGCAAGTTTTTTTCAATCTCTCCGTTCTCAAAAAATCCTTCCAAAAAAAATTATTCTTCTCAGCAGTCTCGCAGTTGTCGGGCCTTCTTCAGCAGGAAACCCAGTTCAGGAAAGCAGTTCACCACTTCCCATTACTCCTTATGGTAAAAGCAAATTGATGGGTGAATTGGAAGCCTTAAAATTTAAGGATGTCTATCCGATTACAATCTTAAGAGCCAGTGCTGTTTTTGGCCCGAGAGATAGAGATTTTCTTCAATATTTCAAATGGATAAGACGAGGGATGATTCCATCCCTAGCCTCCAAACAAAGGCTTCTCAGCCTGTGTTATGTCAAAGACCTTATCAAAGCCATCTATCTATGCTTCCAAAAAGAATTGGAGAGTGGAGAAATATTCAACATCGCAAACCAGAAAGCTTATAAGTGGGACGAAATTGGAAGAGCTGCAGGAAAGGTGATGGGAAAAAAATTAAAAAAAGTAAAAATTCCTCTCCCTGTTATCTATTTGGCAGCTTTAGTCTCTGGTATTGGAGGTCGGATAAGCAAGACACCCAGTATTTTCGACAGGAATAAATTCAAGGATATGAAACAGGATGGCTGGGTCGCAGATATTGGAAAAGCCACGGAAGAATTGTCTTTTTATCCTCAATATTCCATGGATGAAGCAGTTCAGGAGACTATCAACTGGTACCTAAAAAACAACTGGCTGTAAGTTAAAAAAATAGGGCTTCTCTCCAAATTGTGTAAGTAAGACGTTCGTCGAGAATGAAAAGAGCTAAAAATATGATTATTTCTCCAGTTTTCCCCATTTATTTTACGGCTTTTAAAGGTGGGATTATTTTTTCTGGTTCATCTCCCAATTAGTTGAAAATCATGACGGAGCAAGAAAGCAAGTTGTCATTCCTGCGGAAGCAGGAATCCAGAAGAATAAAAAAATATTTTATAATAGACTGGATTCCTGCTTCCGCAGGAATGACGAAAGGATAGGAAAGACTTTTCATCAACTAAATGGGAGAAGAGCCTTTTTTCTTTTTAAATGTGGTGTTCCGGGTATAATAAGCGGCAGAAAATTTAGTGCTGTTCTTCAGACACCATTTTTCCTCTTTGGAACACGCAAAATATTTGATTTTCCCCTCAAGACGGTGGTTACCCTGTTTTGCTTCCAGGCGGACCTGGAAAAGCATCTCAAGCGGCTCCTTAAGATCCAGGTATTCTTCTCCGTTTTCCTTGGAAATCTTTATCCCCAGATCATTGGCAGTATAAACATTCTTTGAGAAAGAAATTTCCTCACCAGGACTAATCTCTATAATAAAAGAAGGTTGAGGACTGATGCTGATGCCTTCCTGGAGAGTCAGCTTCAGGACAAGTTTCCCTTCCTGGCCTCTTGCCAGCCTTTGAGGACTTACAGAAGCTTCTATCTTCACGATATTCTCATCTACAGAGAAAACGGAGAGAGCAAAGCAAAAAAACAGGACCCAGAGAAATATAAATTTCCTAAAATAATTCATCTGTTCTTCCTGAATTAAGAACATATTACTTCCCTCTTTTTTCTGAGTCAATAAAATTTTGAAATATGGCTTTATTTTCCCAATTTCATTTATTATAATTTGTCGAAATCAAAATGAGTCCAAAAACAATAATTACAGGAATAGGCCACTTTCTTCCTCCCAAAGTTGTCACAAACTTCGACCTCGAAAAAAAAATGAATACATCGGATGAATGGATCCGTCAGAGGTCCGGAATCAAAGAAAGACATTACGTGGAACCTGGAGTGGGAAGCTCTGACTTAGGCTATGAAGCCGCTCTGCGAGCAATAGAGGATGCCAAAATCGACAAATCAGAGATAGATTTTATCATTGCCGCCACTCTTTCTCCTGACCACTATTTTCCAGGAATAGGCGTCTTGGTTCAGGCTAAACTGGGTCTTTCCGGAATCGGTGCCCTTGATGTGAGAAATCAGTGCACAGGTTTCATCTACGCTCTTTCTGCAGCTGACCAGTACATCAGAAATCAAACTTACAAAAAAATCCTGCTTGTGGCCGCCGAGGTTCAAACATCGAATTTAGATTATTCAGATGAAGGAAGAGATATGGCTGTTCTCTTTGGGGACGGAGCTGCTGCAGTTATCCTTGAACCCAATGAAAAAAATGACAACAGAGGCATCCTTTCAACCCATTTATTCTCTGATGGAAATTATGCTTCTGATTTATGGATGGAGAAACCAAGTCCCAAAGACAATCCTACATTCTCAAAAGAACTCCTGGATACTGGAAGATTTTTTCCTAAGATGGACGGACGAAACGTTTTCAAAAATGCATCAATAAAAATGCCCGAAGTCGTACAAATCGCACTCAAACATAACAACATCACAATTGAAGATGTAGACCATCTTATCCCCCATCAAGCTAATGACAGGATTTCCCTGATGGTAGCAAAAATTCTAAGAATTCCAGTCGAAAAAGTGATCAGAAACATAGACCGCATCGGGAACACAACTGCTGCTTCGATTCCTATTGCTCTGGATGAATCTCTCAAAAAAGGAAGAATAAAAGAAGGCGACATTGTGGTCTTAACAGCCTTCGGCTCTGGTTATACATGGGGTTCAGCCGTTATCAGATTCTAAATAAACGACAACATAAGTCGAAGCGTTTCCTCTCAGATTTATTTTATGATAGGATTGCAATTTCACATAACACAATATATTTACTATAATAAAAATAGTGGACAATAAAAGCTCTTACTGAGGAGGCTTTAATGAGGAAAAAAATCATTCTGATCGTTGTTTTTCTTTTAGCTTTTTCAAGCACCGGCATGCTTTTCTCTCAAAAAAATAGTGAGGATGGCAAGTTTGAAAAAGAGTTAAATTCCTATCTTGATAAATTCTGGGGATTTTACCCAACAGCAGCCACTCTGGCTGGTTATCATAAATATGATAACAAATTAGATGACCTCAGCGAGAAAAACCTTGATAAACGTCACGAGGCGCTGGGCAGATTTAACCAGTACTTTGTGGCTAAAATCGATAAATACGAACTGAGCCTAGAGGTCCAGATTGACCATGAAATAGTCATCGACTCTATAGATTTTGAGATTTTCAGGCTTGAAAACCTTCTCCCCTGGGAATACAATCCCATTTTTTATAACAATATCCTCAACAACTGTATCCGAAGCCTCTTCAGTAAGGAGTTTGCCCCAATAGAAACACGGGCAAAGAATGCAGCAGACAGATTAAAGGGACTGCCAAAACTCATCAAACAGGCAAAAGAAAACCTAAAGACTCCTCCTCAGCTTTTCACAGAGACAGCCATCAAGCAGTTCCCCGGAATTATAGATTTTTATAAAAATGAACTTCCCCAACTGATTGAAGAAACCCCGGCTGACAGTAAATCCAAACTTCAAAAATATTTAAATGAAGCTCTTCCCGTTTTAGAGGACTATCAGAATTTTCTTCAAAATGAACTTCTTCCGAAGTCTACCGGAAATTTCCGCCTCGGGCAACAGGCCCATCAAAGGATTCTCAGGCTGACTCTTCAGACTGATACCACTGTCCAGGAATTTATTGACCGAGCCAATGCCGACTATAACAACATAAGAAGAGAAATGTTCTTAGTTTGCCTTGGTTATTTCAGAATAATGTATCCGGACATAAACATGGAGCAACTCACAGCAAAGCGGGGCGAAGAAGAAATGCGGAACATAACAATTAAAGGTGTCATGGACAAGATAAAAAGAGAACATGTTGCCAAAGAGGAGTATATAGATAGAATCAAAACCATAACAGGCGAAATAAAGAATTTTGTTATAAAGAATGACCTACTTGAACTCCCTGAAGAATCGCTTAATATCGAACTTATGCCTCTTGAATCCCAGGGGATAACATGGACCCGCCTTGTTCCCCCAGGAATCTATGAAACTTCAGGGACCTACTCCTTTCAAGTAACACCTATTCCTGAAGATTGGGATGAAGACAAGACAAACTCTTTCCTCGAGGAGTACAATAATTTTCTCCTTTATTTCTGGACATCACGGGAAGTTTATCCCGGCCAGTTTGTCCCCATGCTTTATACAAGACAATTTTCTTCTCAACTGAGAAATCTACTTCCCAACATGCCGATTATTAAAGCCTGGCCGATTTTTTTAGAAGAGAAGCTGGTCACTTCGGGTTTTGGAAACTATGACCTCAAGCTGCGTTTAAATCAGCTCAAACTCCTTCTTAAAGCGGTTATGGATTTTCAACTTGAACTTAATATTCACACCGGCGGCATGACAAAAGAACAGGCTATTGCTTATATGACAGGAAGGGGCTTTCAGACTATTGCTGAAGCTGAAAGAAAGTGGAATCATATCATTCTTAATCCTGGCAACAGTGCCTGCGCTTATGTTGGCTACCAGGAAATCCTGGACATGGAAAAAAACTATAAAGAGTTAAAAGGAAATTCCTTCAACCAGAAGGAATTTTTTAAAAAACTTCTCAGCTACGGAGCCCTGCCTCTTCGCCATTTAAAGAAAAAGATATTAGAATAAAAATCAAAGGAAAAACTGCCCGGATTTGCCAAACTCTATCGAAGGGTTATAGAAGGAAAAGAGTCTGTTCAGGAGGTTTTCTCCTTGTCCCCATGACGGAATCAGATTCAACTTCTGTTTTTACTTCCCGGTTTGGCTTCTAAACTTTTCTCAATACATGGTAGGTTTTAAGGGATACTGGTTTTCTTGTTCAGGAGAAGAAAATGCCGTTAACTCTTGTTGACTCACACGCTCATCTGGACATGGAGGAGTTTGATAAGGACCGAGATGAGGTTATAAAGAGAGCTCTTAAGGAAGGGATCAGAGCCATCCTCTGTCCTGCAGAACTCACCAGCGCAAAAAGCATCAAGATTACCCTCGATTTAATCAAAAAATACGAGAACATCATTGCTGCCGCAGGAGTTCACCCACACCAAGCTAAACATTTCAACCAGAATTTTACAAAAAAAATAGAAGAGCTGGCTAAAGCAGAAAAGATCAAAGCTGTGGGTGAAATCGGGCTCGATTTTTTCTATAGTTTCTCCCCGACCCGTGAGCAAGAAGAAGCTTTCCGTTTTCAACTTAATACAGCTCAGAATTTAGGTCTTCCGGTCGTGGTTCACAGTCGAAACTCCGGCAAAAATGTAGCCCGTGCTGTAGAAGAGGAACACTTCACCAAAGGAGGGGTCCTCCACTGCTTTTCTGAAGATTGGAAACTGGCAAAACGAATGCTGGATTATAATTTCTTTATCTCTTTTTCAGGGATCCTCACTTTTCCCAAGGCCCAGCTTTTAAGAGATGTTGCCCAAAAAATCCCACTGGAAAAACTTCTGGTTGAAACAGACTCACCTTATCTTGCCCCTGTCCCTTTTAGAGGTAAAAAAAATAGAAACGAACCAGCTTTTGTGATAGAAACAGCCAAAGTTCTCGCTGAATTAAGGAAGCTCTCTCTTGATGAACTGGCTGAGATAACTTCACGGAATTTTGAGTCTCTCTTTATGTTTGAAATAAAAAATTTGAGATGCTAAGATAAGTACAGCAATGAACATTTTGTTAACAAAAAAACCCAGGTTCCAGGCAATCCATCAGGTCCTACTTGTCCATACTTGCCTCCTTAAAAAAAAATTTAATAGAGCTTGGAATATACAATCCATTCTATTTAACAAATAATCCATGAATGAATTAGGTAAAATCTCCTCTAAATCTCAAATAAAAAAAATCCCTGGTTTAACTAATCTTTATAACAACATTTTGAAAGAGCTTGAGGAGGTAGAAGAAAAGCTCAAACTTTTCTCCCGCTCTCCAAACAAGCTCGTGTCTGAGGTCAGCACTTATCTCTTTCAAAAGAGCGGTAAAAGAATTAGACCGGCCCTCCTTTTGCTCTGTTCTAAATTACAGGGTTATAAGGGAAAAGAGAATATTATTTTGTCTGCCCTGGTTGAAACTATCCACACCGCTAGTCTCATTCATGATGATATTATCGATAATTCAGAGGTAAGAAGAGGGAAAGAGTCCGTCCATGCTAAATGGGGTCCAAACATCACTGTCCTCTTGGGTGATTATCTCTATATAAAAGCCCTTGGCCTCTCTCTTCAGAGTAAACACCGGCGGATCACCCAAATTCTAACCAGCATATCAGCCAGGATGATCGAAGGAGAACTGAATGAATATTACCTCAGTGGAAATCTGGATCTGAACGAAGAAGATTATTTAGACATCATCAATAAAAAAACAGCATCTCTTTTCTCCGCCTCATGCCAGATCGGGGGTATTCTTGGAAAAGCTTCTAAAAGAGAGGAAAATCTTCTTATGGAATACGGTAATAATCTGGGAATGTCTTTTCAAATAATTGACGATCTCCTTGATTTTACAGGAGACGAAAAAATTCTGGGCAAGCCTATTCTTTCCGATTTATGCGAAGGCCGCATTACTTTGCCTTTAATATATACATTAAACAATGACGGCAAAGATAATCGAAAACTTATTGCCGAGTTGCTGAGCCAGAAAAATCTACAAAAGAAGTCCATCAAAGAGATTCTCAAAATTGTCAAATCAAACGGAGCTCTGGATTACACGCATAAAAAAGCCGAGGAATTTTCTCTCAAATCCAGAGAAATTATTTCTCAATTCCCAAAATCTATTTATCGAGATGCTCTGGGATTACTACCTGAATTCACCCTTCACAGAAGAAAATAAAACAAAAAACCAGTAAACAAAAAACAGAGATTCTGCCGGAAGGGAATTGATGATTGAAATAGAAGTAAAAATCAGAATCAAAAATATAAAATCCCACAAAGAAAAAATCTTATCCCTTGGCGCCAATCCGGAAAAAGAACGCTTTTACGAAGAAAACACCCTCTATGACTTTCCTTCACAGCATCTCTACAAAAAACGGCAAGCGCTAAGACTCCGCAGAATGAATAAAAAAACTTTCCTTACCTTCAAGGGACCCCCTCAAAAATCCAGAAAATTTAAAATAAGAGAAGAATACGAAACAGAAGTAAAAAACGAAAAACAATTAAAAAAAATATTAAAATCTTTAGGACTTGTTCCCGTCTTCAACTATAAAAAATACAGAACAATCTACAGAAAAAAGCATTTAAAAATCTGTCTGGATGAGACATCTGTCGGAGATTTCATCGAGCTGGAAGGCAAAAGAAACGAAATAGTAAAATTTGCTAAAACTATAGGTGCCTTAAAAAAAGATTTTATTACTCAAGATTACATCCAGCTTATAAAAAAAGAAATGGATAAAAATCAGAAAGGACCTGAATAACCTTTATTTTGAAGTTTTTTTACTACTCTTCTTCTTTTCTGCAGGCTTTTTCTTAACATCTTCTGCTGGTTTCTTTTTAACATCCTTTTTGGGCTTCTCGTCAGATTTCTTCTGTTTCTTTTTGACTGTATCTGCCGCCTTCTTTTCTTCTATTTCTTCCTCAACTCCTATTTTTTCTCCGATGAAACCTTCATCTTCAGGCGCATGTATCTCTTCCACTTGAGGTTCAACAATTTCATAGTCCACCAATCCAGCACGGACTTCATCTTGAGCTATACGGATCGGGTTCTTTGATTCGGACTTTACTTTGGGTTTAGCCCCTTGTAGTAGCTGTTTTGCTCTTTTTGCTGCTAATATTACAAAATTAAATTTATTGTCTAACTCTCTATATGCTTTCAAATCGTTCCATCTCCTGCATCTAAGTTCTTATATATTAGTATGTAAGATACCAGAAATCCCCCAGAAATTCAATGAATTTTAATTAACCTGGATTATTCACGAGGTTAATAATCTATAACAATATCATCAGATGTGTTAAAGGCCTTGTCTTTTCCAGCTGAGATTAAACGGAAATCATCACTTGACAACCTTTCATATTTTATTGCTGTTCCCCAGCCATCTAAACCCACAGCAAGCAGAGCATGATACTTCCGGAGCTCTTTAAAATCCTTTGGAGTCCTTCCTTCCTGGATGACAAAAGTAAGAATCTCCCTTGAAAAAGAATACATATTTGTCTTTGTGAGCTCTTGCTTTACCTTACTGAACATTTCTACTTCTTCAATTACCTGTTTTTCCCCAGTTTTAGCTATCCAGAGAAAATAAACGGCTACTGCTGCTAATACAAGTACAACTAAGAATCCCCTTATTTTCATTTTTATTGACCGCCTTTAAAACCAGAAAGATAAGACAACATCCAAGTGAATCCTGCTCTGTATTTTATCCCTTTCCTTTTCTTTATTCAAATCCCGGTTATATTGTAAACTGGGGCCATGGATTTTAAACGTAGTATCAGAATCTATACACAATCCCTGCCATACCCATATAGACTGGCTGGCTTCCCTCCTGGCCAATATATAGATAGCGGCCGCATAGAAGCAAACCTGTTGACCGAGAAAGGTACAATTCAAGACCAACTCCGCCAAATCCAGCAAAAGGATATTTTTTCTCCGGCGGTTCTATCAAAGTCTCAATGCCAAGTTGGGAAATATAAGTCTCTGTCTCCTCAGCACCTAAATAGTAACAGATCCCTCCGCCTCCATTAATGTATAACCTCACAAACCGGCTTCTTATAATATTAAAACCAAGTGTGACAAATCCTGAAAAATAGCGGTAAGTATGTATCTCCACTGTATCGTTATCAGTTGGGTCTATAAGTGTAGCAGTTCCGCTTAAATTATACTGTCCTTCGATACCTATAAATATACTCCTGCCAAATGTGAGCCCAAATCCAGCGCCATAATTCTGATAAGCAGAGACAAGAGGAAAATCATTTTCGCCTGCTATATAGTCAGACTCGCTCCCACCAGATTTTATAAAGTTTCCCTTTCCAAAAATATAAAAATGAGAATCACCAAAAGCTGAAGTTGAGAATAAAATAAGGTAAATGGAAACAAGAATTATCTTTACTACCTTCATCACCTTCCTCCTTTTAGAACCGCCCTTTTCCTTTTTTTACATTAACAACTCTAATCATCACAATTTCAAAATCCTCAAATATACCATCAGTAACTGAAAACCTTATAGTGTATTCTCCATGTTGAGTATGACTCGGCTTCCAGGTGAATAAGCCTGTGGTTGTATTAAAAGTAGCTCCTGAAGGGATAGATGAAGCACTAAAAGTCAAATTATCTAATTCCGGGTCAGAAGCTTGAAGCTGAATAGTAAATTCAACGCCTTCTTTGTAGGTTTGATCTCCTATATCTAATTCGACCAGAACCGGGGGCTGGTTATTAATCGTAACTCCCCGTAATTTCAGTGTCCATTTTCCTGTCTCACATTCACCCATTTTTATCCTGAAATATCCATTCTCTCCCCAACTTGTTCCCCACGAATTTTTGCAAATCCAACAGCTATTCTCTTCGTCATACCCCACAAGAACTATCGCATGGCCACCTTCATAAGTTGCGCTTGGCGTAAGCTCGTAAATTCCACCGGTATAATTTTTAAAATCCGAATAAACATCCATATAAAAAACTATAGGGCCGTCCTGGAGGGCATTTTTTATCAGGATTTCATTGACAGCAGTCTGGGTTACCCATCCCCAATCTGCAATTCTTGATAACTTCTGCGTCCAGTCAGAACACAGATCACATGTATCATCCAGAGCCGTATAAGAAAAACAATCATCAGTAACCACGCCATTGTTCTTGATATAGCTTGCAGCTTGTGAGGTAGAACCTCCACTGCAATCTCCGGCTCCAGAGCACGAAACCAAGTCCTGCTCAGAAAAATCAGGAATAGAAAGAGCAAGAGGAAATATCCTTCCAGATAAATCCAAACTCTCACATGGATAATCAACATTACCTAAAGAGTTATCTGCTTTTTTCCCAAAGGGGAAGGCCGATTTCTGGATTGAGAGATTTGGGTAGCGAAGGTTTTGGCTCATCATTCTTTCATAAAGATTCAGCTTCCAGTTTGGGGAACTGATGTTTTTTTTCGTAAGGTTAGCCTTATCGCCATAAGAAAAAAACAAATCCTGTTCAAAGATGTTTTTGTATCTCAGACTTTGATTAATCTTCCTTTCATAAAGATCGAGCTGTGAACCTGAAAAATCCAGGCCGCTTTGAGGGCGTTTTGCCTTTTTCGCTAAAAGAGCAGGTCGAGTTTCATATAATCCTTTTTCAATATTATACATAGCCTCCATAGTTCCTAAAGTCGCAAAAGCCCAGCAGCTTCCACATGATCCCTGGTTCTTAACTACAGTCATATAATTTCCACCATCTTTTGTTCTCCAATCCAAGACAGCTTGAATCTCTGCTCTCTCTTCAATTCTTACATACTTTTCCGGGTCCTCATAAAATGGAACCCAATATCCTAACATTTGCCTGAATTCTTCAGATGAAAGCCCACTGAGAGATGTCTTCCCTGCTCTCCACTTAAGCCCCAGCAACTCAATTTCAGTATTTATTCTGGCGATTTCGTCCTGAACATGATCCTCATCATATTGAAAACCCGCAAGGAAAAAAGAAAGTCCAACAAGAATCAAGATAAGGATTAAAAATTTTGATTTGGGCATGTCCGCCTCCCTGCCGGCACTTTATCACATATCATCAAAGAGAATCAATAACTGCGGGATTCCATTGATTTATGAAAAAAAATAAAAATAGCTTTTACTTTATTAAAAATATTCATTAAAATAATGAAAAAAAGAAGCAAATTATGGACAGTATTTCATGAGTAACCAATTAAAAAATAAACTGAGAATCAGTTATAAAGGAGGGTGTCTTTAAATGAGCGAACAAAAAGAACGCAATAAAGCCCGCAAACGGATTTTTAAGACTCTTAAGGAAGCCATAGGAAATCTTGAAAAAGCAGAAACTGAAAACATGGAGTTCCAATTTGTTCCGTCAGAAGTGTTTAAGGAAATATTAGAGGTACTAGGTAAAATAGAATCAGAATTAACTAAAATCGAGCCATAAATCTAGTAACATAAAAATAGCGTCGCTTGTTTTTTACCTTCCAGACCAACTAATACTCTGAATCCTGAGTTAATTGTATTAATATTTCCGGAATTTTGTCGAACTCTGTAGATTTATTAATATATAGAGAAAAAAATCTTATCAGTATTTTTCTGATTTTCTTGTAAGATTTTGACCTATCATTCTGTCGGTTTTTATCCTACAAATCACTATTCCACAACTGCCTCTGCGTTTCTTATCAAACATTGAGGAAAAACTGACTATCCATCTTAGTTACATATACTATGCCTAAAAATTGTTCAAAATATTAGGATATGTCCCTGAGTGACGGGATTACAGAGAGTGGAGCGAAAGAACAGCTCCAATTTTTATTCTATTGGAGAAGCAAGGTACTCAGCCAGTTGATCCAATTTTTCTTTATCTTTTTTAAACAAGAATTTTTTTCGATATTCATTTATTCTCTCTCTATTTATTAATCTAAGGATTTCAATATCTTCAGGAAGTTTGGATAAAATTTCGTGCTGAGCTCCTAAAAAAAGAATGCCGGTCTCTCCTTGCCCCAAAGTGCTTTCTATGGTCTTGGCAATAAACTCATCTCTTTCTCTCAGCAATTTTTTCTTATGAAATCTATAGTTTAGAGCCGCAATTACTTTTTTAATAACTTTCCTTGCCATAGCAAGCTTTAAGATGTAATCATATTCTTTTTTCACTAAAAGAAAATTCTCAGTTTTTTCCAGGTGAGCTCCCCGGCTGATTAATTTTGAGACAATCTCGTAATTCTTACTCCCCTTCTTTACTCCATCGGAGACAATCTTCTCTCCCACATCCCCACCAGCCACTAATCCATCTTGATATATTTTTATATCTTTTGCTTCCAGTGAGTCAAAATAATGAGCAATAGAATCCCAAAATCCCAAGACAGCTTCTTTATGTCTCTTCCATTCTTCTTTTCCAAATGAGAGGAGGCCTCTCTTATTCACCTCAGAAGCAATCTCACCGAAATCAGCACTTATATGGATAATAGGCACATAAATTAATTTTCTCATTCCTGGATTCCTCTAGCTAACATGGCATTTGGCTTGCATCAATTATCATCCTGGCAGTCTCTTTTCTTAAACTTAAGACAAAGTGACAATTTTCGCAGTCCCCATTTTCTGCATCGTATTTTTTACAGCTTAAAAGGATATCTGTTATTCTAAGTAATTCATGGGCTTTATCCACTTTTTTTGAGATAACTTCGTGGCCATTAATGAAAGTTGATAATTCTATAATATCTGCTTCATACCTAGAAAAAATTGAGCATTCAATATGATTTACTAAATTTTTTGTATTATTCATTTTATATGCCTTACTAATTTGAATTACTTTGTTTTTTCCAAACGGGATTGCCATGCTCTCTCTGGTCTTTTGTTTTCTTGCAAAGCTCCCACAGGCTCGCAATAACTACCGGGAAACTTCTCTAATCTAACTTCTAAAATTCCATTTCTGTATTCTTTACTCAATCCATTTGAATTAACCCTGGCAGGAAGAGGGATTTCTTCTTGATACTTTCTCTCCAGAGAATTTGCATGTATAATAAGCTCATCCTCGTTCACTTTAAGTTGTATATTCTTTTCGTTGATTCCGAACAATTCCATAATAATCCGCAAATATTTCCCCTCATCAAATATATCAAAAAGTGTTCCCCTCCTCGCTTCTATCCTTTGCCCTCCGATGAGCCACCAACAGAATAAAATTTTCTTGCCGGTTTCAGGATCAATCTTTGATTTCTCAAAGATTAAAAGAGGATGGCCGATTGTTTTCTCTGCTGCAGGATTTATCACTTCCTTAATTTTTAAAAGAATATCCATATGACTCGGGGCATCACATAAAGTAGCTAATTCCTCAATAGTGGCAAATCTGTTTTGCCATATATAAGTAACAATCATTTGGCTTTCCGGATCCAACTCCAGAGAAACCCTGTCTATCGCCTCTTGATCAATTTGCAGTAGAGACCTCTCAAATATCTTTTTCTCCCATGTTTCTATATCTTTTACAATAATCCAGACTCGAGACACCTCTTCGCCACCTGAACGCAGGTAGGAAAGGCAGAGCGCATCTTTAATCCTCAGGATAAATCCTCTCTGCTCGATGTTTATTCCGGTAATATCTTCCAGAGAAATTTGAAATATTATCCTTGTTAACTGCCAGAGGAATAGCCTGAAATTGGTTAGGTATATATAACCTGACTTCCAGCCGCTTGTTAAATTATCCTTATAGAAACCAGGATTTGTAAGGATTGCCTCCTCATTTTCAAATAATTCAGGCTCCTTTCTCATCTTAGCAATCTGAGTTCTCATTTTAATACTCCTATTTTTGAGTGGGCCATTTTTTTTCTTTTTTCCTTTTTATCCCGAATCTCACTACAAACAATTTCTATAATTTTCCTTAATTCATCCATCTCAAATTTCATTTCTTCACTTTTCCCCTGCGCTAAAGCTGCCTTAACCTTTAAGACAGCCTTTTCTATCTCATCCATTTGAAATTTATCTAAAATCTCAAGGTTTTCTTCCATGACCACCTGAGCACTGGCAATCATACCCTCTGCACAAATTCCAATCTGGATATGTTCTTTCCTCTTTTCATCATCAGCAGCATATCTCTCAGCTTCTTCTAACATCTTATTGATCTGGCCCTGAGATAGTCTTTTAGAAGAATTTATATTTATACTTTTCTGATTTTCAGTATGGAGGTCAAAAGCAGAAACTTGAAGAATTCCATTGGCATCTATATGGAAAGCAACTTCAATTTGAGGCTCTCCCCTCCGGGCAATAGGGATATTATCCAGATTAAACTTGCCTAAACTGACATTATCCGCAGCCAAAGCTCTTTCCCCTTGTAATATATAAATATCCACCTGGGTTTGGTTGTCATAGGCAGTGGTAAAGATTTGGCCACAGGTTGTGGGAACAGAAGTATTTCTTTCGATAATCCTGGTAAATATTCCTCCCATAGTCTCAATTCCTAAAGAAATGGGAGCTACATCTACCAGAGTTACATTTTTGATCTCACCTGCCAAAACTCCAGCTTGAATAGCTGCTCCGATCGCAACAACTTCGTCAGGATTGATATCCTTGTATGGTTCCCTGTCAAAAAGCTCTCTTGCCAGTTGTTGAACGGCAGGCATTCTGGTCGAACCACCAACTAAAATAACACTATCAATATTTTTGGCTGTGAGATTAGCATCTTTTAACGCTTGCTTAGAGGGAGCAACCATCTTTTCTAATAAATCACAACTCAGCTCTTCAAATTTTTCTCTGGTCAGAGAAATCTCTAAATCTCTATCTTTAGCGATAAAAGGAATCCGGATATTGGTTAAAGGTTTTTGAGACAACTCTCTTTTAGCCCTCTCAGAAGCCTCTTTCAATCTTTGAAGAGCTATTCTATCTTCTCGTATATCGATTTTATGGATTTTCACATATTCCCCGGCTGCATAGTCCATAATTTTTTGGTCCCAATCATCGCCGCCAAGATGAGTATCCCCGTTAACAGCTTTTACTTCAAACACTCCCTGTCCTAATTCCAGAATAGAAACATCAAACGTTCCTCCTCCTAAGTCCCAAACCAGGATATGTTGAAGGTCTTTGTCATGTAAGCCGTATGCCAGGGAAGCAGCAGTGGGCTCATTTATAATCCTAATCACTTCCAGCTCTGCAAGAAGAGCTGCCTCCATAGTGGCCTGACGTTGATTGTCATTAAAATATGCTGGGACTGTTATCACTATTTTTTCCACTTTTTCACCAATATAAGCCTCCGCCTCTCTTTTAACCTTACGCAAGATAAAACCCGATATCTCCTGGGGAGTGTATGTTTTTCCCTCAATTTCTATTTTTTTATCACTTCCCATCCAGCGTTTAATAGAAGCTATAGTCCGGGTAGGGTTGGCTACCGCTTGAGCTCTGGCAAGCTTGCCAGTCAATTGCGAGCCGCCATCGGTAAAAGCAACTACCGAAGGTATAAGATTACCCCCTTCACTACTGGGTATAACTCTGGCTTCCCCTTTTTCTAGATAAGCAACCACTGAGAATGTTGTTCCCAGATCTATGCCGACGGCTGTGCTCATTTCTTATCTCTTAATCCTTAATAGTGAGACTGCCACGTCGCTGTGCTCCTCACAATGACAATAGAAAAGTTGTGAGATTGTTTAGCCTGTTGCGAGCGAAGCGTGGCAATCTTCTTCGGACTCGTTATGACATTTTATTTTCATTTTTAATTTTTAATTTTTAATTTCTCCCCATGTCGTGGGCTGACCCAGTTACATTTTGAGCATCCCTTTTCCAATAATTCTTTAACCGGAGCAGTACTCCCACACTGAGGGCAGGTTTCTGTCTCTTCTTCTTCAGCCTGGCTTCCCTTAATGATGACCCTGTTAAGAGCTTTCTCCCATTCATCTGTTTCTTTTCCGGAAAAGCTGGCTACTGCCTTGGTCCCATTAGCACTGTAAATAACATCCAGCACTTCTCGATCTTTTAATACACTACTCAAATCCCTCCTCTCTTTCACGGCTCCGCTAATCCTCTCTATGGGAACCTGGAAGCATATCCTGCTTTCTAACTCATACCACCAGCATAATCTCTTATTGGTAAGGTAGAGGTAGCCGGGTTTCCAGGTCTCGCCTAAGATTCCGCTTTCTCGCACTCGGTGCCACTTTTTTCCTTTACAGAAAATTTTCTCCCCATCCATCAGAAAGTTGTGAGTTCTCTCATCAAGTTCTTCTTTCGGCAGCTCCTCATCTAAAGTTATCCCTGCCTTCTCTATTAAAAACTCGAATTTTTGCAGGAACTGCCGTGTGTCGAGGACACTTATCCGGGCCACTTTCCTCTCATGGAGATATAGATATATAATGTCCCTGTCTTTTCCGGTAAAGGAGGTCTCGCTTTTCACTGTTTTGGCTTTTATATTATCAATTGGGACCTGGAAGACTATCTCATCAATATCCTTCTGATAAAGCAAAAGCCTGGTATTTGTAAGGTAGAATTGTCCCGATTTCCAGGCGTGATAAATTCCACTTTTATGGTAGTAAGAGCCAAATATTTTTAAAAATAGTTCTTCTCCTTCCATCAGGGAAACTTCTTTTATCTTCCTATGCTGGGTCTCCCACATCCGGGTTTTGACATCCATGTCCTGCATTACGCCGTACTCCGCCATAGTCTCCATTCCAGCTAATGCTGCTCTGAGGTTAACCCCGATCAAAGGAATACCAGCTACTGAGATGATGATATCAGCATAGAGTACAACTCCCTTGTCAAAAACTCTGTCCAATAAATCGACTAAAGTGGCTCTGCCTCTCCAATCTCTTTCTGGTTCCATCTGTTGCCAAGCTCCAATTAAAAATTAAATTCTGTCTTTTCTGTCATTACGAGCGACTGAAAGGAGCGGGGCAATCTCACCATTAAAGGTGGGTTTGATGAATCAAACCCCCCCGCTTTTTTTTATGAGATTGCTTCGCCCCTTCGAGGCTCGCAAAAACATTCATTACACAAAAGAATACGGTGGCCACGGTCCGGTAAAACGGACAGAGAACCTCCCCATATTATTAATTTTATCTAATTCATCGCCCAGGGCTTTAACATTTTTTTTATCCGCCAAACAGGATACATTCACAAGCATCTGTTTCGGTGCCTCTTCTTTTTTTAATTTTTCTATTCTAATTTCTTCAGTGTTTTCCTTAATTCTTCCATAGAACTCCTTGAAATATCTTTCTGCTTCTCTTTCTAATCTTACTCTCAATATTTTTTCTAACTTTTGCTTATACATGTAGGCTGCACCCTTGGACTTAGATTTAATTTCCTCGCTCAATTTTTTAAGTTCTTCGTCTTCTTCTGTAAGCAACTGAAAAATTACTTTAGTATCCCAGGAAACTTGAATCCCATACTCGGCTTTACCTCTTACTTTATCTAATTTTTCTTTCAGGTTCTGGTAATCCCCCTTTAACCAATCTTTTACCACTTCCTCCGGGTCTTTTCCCTCATTTGCCTTAATAATGGTGTCAAATCCGAAGGGTAGGACCGTCCCCAGCTTCTCCAAGGCTGTCTCCACAACCTTTTCATGTGTAATAACCCAGTTTTTCACTACTTCATTATCTTTTGATTCATAAGGTTTGGCAGGACAGTTGTGAACTACGGCAGATATTTCCTGATAAGGGATAGTATAAATAGGGCTTCCATCAATACCAATGTTCCCTAAATGTGCCTTTTGAGAGCTTTCAACAATACAATAAATATACCTTCCTTCAATCATGTTGCTTTGCTCCAATTCAAAATTAAAAATGGAAAAATTATATTACTTTCTCCTTTGCTTCCTCTTTCCATCTCTCCGGGTTTATTATTTGATCTAAAACATCATCTACAAGGTCATCCAGCCCATCTCTCACTTGTTTGACCGTGTCCGAAACTCCCTGCTCTTCCTTCATCTGGTCGATTGCAATATCAATTTCCTCCAGTGCTCTACCTAATCTTTCAATCTCTTCATCGTCCAGGCTTCTGCCTTCCATGCGCCTGAGCGCTTGATGTTTGAGCGCATCCCTGATTATCTCAACTATAGCAATGACCAGACCTAGAAGTCCGTGTTTTAGATTGTCTTCATTAATATCAATAGGCATATCGCTATGCTCCAATTACAAATTACAAATTATTTTCATTTTTCGTTCTTAATTTGTAATTTGTCATTTTTTAATTTTTATTTCCAGAATTCCATTCTTATAGCTCTTGGAAATTTCTCCTTTTGGGACACAGGGTAAAATTATTTCCTTGCTGTACATTTTCCCGGCCTTATCGGCAGAAACAGCCAGTTTATCTTTCTCCAAATTGACTTTTATACTTTTTTCATCGGCTCCTGGAATCTCAATGACAGCCATAATGTAATCATCCTCATCAAACACATCGATTTCTCTTTCCCGAGGTACAGGAGTCTCTCTCTTGACTCCGGAACGCTCCCTGACAGGCTTTCCTGGCCCGAAATCTCCTCTCGAATAAGAAGTTCCTTCCTCTGTTCTTTTTAAGGGCGCTGTCCTCAATTTTCTCTTTAACTCTTCATCAACCTTATGCAGCCTCTCCTGAAATTCAGGAAGTTTTTCTACACTTTTTATTAAGCCGCCTATACCGAACATATTACCCACGCTCTTTAGAATCTCACCGGCACTGGTTTCTCCTACTTCTTCCTCTTTTTCTTCCTTAATTTTTCCTCTCTCTGTTTCAAGTTTTCTAATCCTTTTTTCGAGCTCCTTTATCTTTTTCTCATATTTCTCTTGATTTGTTTCCTTCATTTTTCTCTGCCTCCACTAAAATAAAAGGCTAGCACCTTTTTCTAAAAGAAAAATACAGTCAGCTTTTTCTTTGATGCTGGGCATCTTTCGATCACAGTCCCCAAATCTCCATTCAGCTCATTTCTATGTCCTTTATGATGAATAGTGACATATTAAGTAATTTTCGCCTTTGTCTGGACTGTTGCACTAATCCATCCGCACCAGGGACACCCGGCGGTCATAAGTTCCTCTATTGGAACTTTTTTGCTGCACTGCGGGCAGGCCTCTTTCTGGACTGTAGCTTCCTTCCAGGCATCAGTTTCTATGTTAGTCCCACTGGGAAATTCAAGCCCATATTTAGCTGCGGTCTCAAAAGAAGCCAGAGCGGCTCTAATTTTAATCCCTAAAAGCTCAACACCGGCTACAGAAACAGCGATGTCAGCATTAATGACTAATCCCTTATCCAGAATTCTATCAATGACATCGACAAGGGTTGCCCCTGAAGTTTCATTAATTGCCTCTAAAGTCATCAAATCTCCCGCTCTATCTCTTCAGTATCGACTCGTTTCCTTAATCCCTTACGGTTGAACTCTATTAGATTTCCTGCATCATCTAATATCGCTTCATAGACAGCCAAGATGTCCATCTGATCCGGAATAGAATGTTTTTCTATCATTTCTACAGAAACCTTCCAGCCTCTTTCTTCCTTGGTTGCTCCCAAAGTAGTCGAAAGTTCAAGCCCTGTCACTTTGGCCAATCCTTCACGGGTTTTTTCTACTATTTCTGGTATGCTCAACGTCATTTTAACCTCCTTATTAGTTAGTTAATAAATAATCTTTTTAAGCCTTGCCCCACCGGAAGGACAGAAAGCATATTCGTGATAATAACGCCAGGTTGCACCGCATCCCTGACACTCATTATTCAGGAACAGTCCACATCCCGCACAAAACTGCAGGTTTCCCCAGCTTGGTGATCCACAGCGCAGGCACCTGAATGGGCCGGTTTTTTTACCTGTTCTTTCATTTTTCACCTCTAATGCTTGTCACTAGTAACTAGCCTGAATTATTCACGCTAGCCACTCGTTACCTGTCACCTGGCAGTGGCAACACATAGCTTGCTGCCAGCAACCGGTAAGGAGTGACCAGTGATTATTTTATTTATCCTCTTCGTATTTTCTGATGGCTTCAAGCCTCTCCAAAAGTTCTGTTTCTTCCTTCGCATATTCTTCTTCGGTTATCTCATCCATCTCAAACCGCATCTGGAGATTTAAAAGTTCCTCCTGCACCTTGGATCTATCCGTGATTTCGCTTTCAGCCTGCTCCTTTAATTTCTGGCTCATCCAGACTACGCCTTTGACAGGGATTAAGAAGGGAAACACAAGGTCAAGCAATCCTATACCCATACCTTTCGACTGCGATTCAGACTTTTTCTCCATTTCCTTCACTCTCCAACGTAATTACAAGCTCTACAAAATTACAGGGGGGGACTGGCCCCACATATTTAAATTTAGTTCTGCCGCTATAGGTTGATTCTAATTTTTCCATGAGATTATCAAATTCTTCTATCTGACTTTTGTCGACTAAAAAAGCAGAATTGGTGACCATGCTGTCACTAAATATCTTATTGCGGCAAAGCTCACAATGAGCACGTTTTAATACTGCTAAAATCTCCTCTTCCTCTTTAGCTCTCTTTATATCCAGTATCTTTTTAACCATCTCTCCTAATGATATTCGCTGGCTGTAACCCTTAATAGGATTTCCTGAGGCTATTTTCTTCTTCAGAAGCTTAATTTTCCTGTTTTCTTCCACAATCTCCTGAAATATGGTCTCCATATTTGTCCAGATCGCCTTGAGCCCTAATTCAACTTTGCCGCACATTCTGCTGAAAAGGTCTTTGAGTTCTTTATACCTGGCTTTTAATATTTCAAGTTTAATCCTTTCTTCCGGGTTTTGATTCTTATTTCCAGCAGCAATAGTGCCAAATTTTACAGGGAGAATAGTATAATCGTTCATTGCCGTTTCCATAATTTTTATATGGACCATGGTGTTCTCTCTGGAGATGGGGTATTTAACAACCGGAGAATCACTGACAACAGCGGCTATATCTTCGAAGACAACAGTATTTACATTATCTCCTCTGCCTCCTATTCCCACAGGGCCAAAATCCCTCTCCTCAAAAGCATCAATCATGCAGTAAATATATTTACCCTCTGACGGCATTATTTTTTCCTTTTTTCCCCTGCTCCCCACTTAATATCTAAATTAACAAAATTGAATGGAGGCGCTGGACCTACATATTTAAATCTCAATCCCTCCTTGTGCTTCTGGTTTAATTCCTCTACCAAGTCATCAAATTCTCTCTCCTGTATCCTATCAATCAAAAAAACTCCATTAAGAACCATATTATCTCCGATAGTCTTATTAAGACGAAGGTCAGTACATCTGGGTTTTAATGTTTGAATGATTTCTTCAGCCTCGGACTCTCTCTTCTTTTCCAGCGTTTCTTTGACTTTCTCACCCAGAATAATTTTTTCACCCATGGAAGGATTTTTTTCCCTTCCTTTCAATTTTTCTTTTAATAATTTTAACTCTTTATCCGAAGTGCCTATTTCTTTAAAAATTTTATCCATATTCTGCCAGAACACTTTAAGTCCCAGTTCGACTTTGTTATCCATCGACCTTAAGAGATTTTTAAACTCATGATATCTCTTCATTAAAAGGCTTCGTACTTCATCGATGCTTGATGCAATTGTGCAGAATCTGACAGGGAGGACAGTGTAATCCCTCATAACTTCTTCTATGACCTTTTCATGAGCCATGAGATTTTCCCGGCTGATCACATAATTGGTCATAGGAGTAGAACTAATGATGCAGGCTAAATCGCGATAGCATAAAGAATGGACTTCATCTCCTCTTTCTCCTATCCCTATAGGACCAAAAGTACGGGGTGAAGTATCTTCGATTACGCAGTATAAATATTTCCCTCTATCAAGCACTTTACATCTCCTTATCTATATCAAAAACACTTACTGTATAAGTACTTTGTACTCTTTCTTGTTTAAGCGACTTCTTTTCGGCCCCACAATAATCCAGAAGCAACTTACAAGCTGATTGGATTTCTTCAAATCTTTTTGATGCATCACTATCATCTGGGAGCTTATCGGGATGTTTTTCCTGCACTAGCCGGCGATAGGCTTTCTTGACGTTAGAAGCGCTTATTTCCTCAGTTAGCCCTAACAATTTTCTTGCTTTCTCTATAGCTTCATAATCTGCCTTCTTAACTTCATAAGTCGAAAAACTGTAAAGGGGAAGAGGCCCTACACATTTAAAATTAATTCTCTCACTATAGTGTTTATTCAATTCACCCAATGCCTGGTCAAATTCTTTCTCTTTATCTTTATCCAGAAGAAAAGCATAATTGAGAATCATCTTATCATCCATAATCTCATGTTTTTTAAAGTTTTCAATTTTTGCTTTCTCCCTTAAGAACTCAAGCATCTCTTTTTGTAAAACTTCCCTCTTTTTATCGCATACATCCTTGATCATACATCCAATCTTTACTCTGTCCTGGAAAGTCTCTTTAGGCGGCTTCTTTGCAACCTCCTGTATGAAATTCCTGATATCCTCTTTTTCCTCCCCAATTTTCTTAATAACTGAATCAAAATCATTCCAGAGGGCAACCACATCCAGCTCTATTTTTTTATCCATTTCTCTCAGCCAGTCTTTGAATTCAAAATACCCGCTCTCTAAAACTTTTTTAACCTCATCGTCATTCTCGAGGAGAGTTCCGAATTTAAAGGGGATAATAGCGTATTCTTTCATGACTTCCTCGATAACGGCCTGATGACTGACTAATTTCTTAGCCACTTCCTCCCTTGTGCCGTATCCAAAGGAACTCTCCGGATAGTCGCTAACAACGCTGGCAATATCCTGATAGTAAATCGAATAAACCTCCCCTGTTTTCGCTTCCTCTACAGGAACGAATTTTTTCTTATTATTGGCATTAATCACACCATAAATGTACTTCGCACCCGCCACTTTTTTCTCCTTCTTATTTACTAGATCGCTTCGCTCCTTTAGGATTCGTAAAAATATGCAAGAAGTCTCTTCCGTTTGTATGCAAAAACATAGGATCACGATTCTTTATAACAATTTAAATTATCCCCTTTGGATTTTCATTGATTTATTGGCCTCTTTAAAATGCTTTTTTGTGACAGTAAATTTCTTCATTTCTATCTGACTGGGTTCTCCCTTATGTTTTTCAATAAATTCTTTTACAGCCTGCATAGATGCCTGTCTGACCATGGCTTCAATGTCAGCACCTGTCCATCCTTCGGTTTCCTGTGCTAATTCATTAAGGTTCACGTTCTTATCCAGTGGTTTACCTTTTGTATGGATTTTAAATATCTTAATCCTTGTGTCTTGATCCGGATCCGGCAGTTTCAAAATAAGATCAAATCTTCCAGCCCGAAGTATTGCAGGATCTATGATATCCAGTCTATTCGTCGCTGCAAGAACCACCACAGCCTTTAATTCTTCTATGCCATCCAACTCTGCAAGGAACTGACTTATGACTCGCTCTGTTACTTGAGTGGTATCCCCTCCAGCTCCCCGCCGCGGAACAAGGGCATCTATTTCATCAAAAAATAATATTGAGGGGGAAGCCTGCTTGGCTTTTTTGAATACCTCTCTGACTCCTTTTTCGCTTTCACCGATATATTTACTCATAAGAGAAGGGCCGCTGACCGGAATAAAATTCACCTCGCTCTCGTTTGCCACCGCCTTGGCGATTAAGGTCTTCCCAGTTCCAGGAGGGCCGTGAAGTAATATCCCTTTGGGAGGTTTTGTATTTGCCCTTGCAAAAATTTCAGGGTACTTGAGAGGCCATTCCACTGCCTCTATTAAGCTGTCTTTTATATCTTGTAAGCCTCCAACATCTTCCCACTTGACATCCGGAATTTCCACAAAGACTTCACGAATCGCCGAAGGGCCTATTTCTTTCAAAGCTTCCATGAAATCATCCATGGTCACTTCTAACTCCAGAAGAGTTTCGTAAGGAATCTCATCCAGTTCAAAATCAATCCTTGGCAGAATCTTTCTCAATGAAGTCATAGCCGCTTCCCGGGCTAAAGCTTCTAAGTCAGCACCAACAAAGCCATGTGTAATAGAAGAAAGCTTATCCAAATCCACATCATCAGCAAGAGGCATTCCCCTGATATGAATTTGTATAATATCTAAACGGGCATTTTTATCCGGAATCGGAAAACCTATTTCCCTGTCAAAACGACCGGGCCTTCTCAATGCAGGATCTACAGCATTGGGAATATTGGTCGCGGCAATAACTATGATCTGACCTCTGGATTCGAGACCATCCATCAATGCTAATAGCTGAGCCACAACCCTCCGTTCCACCTGCTTCTCTGCCCCCATCTCCTCCCGCTTGGGAGCAATAGATTCAATCTCATCCAAGAATATAATGGCAGGAGAGTTTGCTTGAGCGTCATCAAATAAACTTCTTAATCTGGCTTCACTTTCACCATAATATTTACCCATTATTTCAGGCCCGCTTATACTGTTAAAATAAGCATCGGTCTCATTGGCTACTGCCCTGGCAATGAGAGTCTTCCCGCAGCCGGGCGGACCGTATAAAAACACGCCTTTTGGAGGTTCGACCCCTAGCCTCTCGAAGATTTGAGGATATTTCAGAGGAAGCTCTATCATCTCTCTGATCCTCTGAATCTCTTTATTCAATCCACCAATATCTTCATAAGATACCCTGAGTCCTCCTATCTTTTCGGGGGCTTCTTCCTCTTTCATAGTGATCAAAGTATTTGGCTGAATCAAAACCGCCCCATCTTTGGGAACTGTATCTATTACCCTGAAATCGCATGAACGGGTGCCAAACAAATTTGCTCTCACTCTATCACCGGCTATCAGCGGAAGACCCTCCAACAGCCTGCCGATATATCTTGTATCCCTATCCCCTCGTAGAGAACTCATGGTTATAGGCGCAAGTATTATTTTTGTGGCTGGCTTATAATCGACTTCCTTTATCTTAACCTTTTCATCCAGCCCTATTTGTCCATTCTCCCGAATAACGCCGTCTATTTGGATGATACCTTTACCTCTGTCTTCCATATAAGCCGGCATCACTTTGGCTACAGTCTTCTTTTTCCCTTCTAATTCAATGATGTCCCCCACCGAAACTTCTATTTTGTTCATATCTTTCGGGTCAAATCGGGCTATACCTCTACCCACATCCCGACTCGCTGCCTCAGATGCCTTGAGAGTTACTGACTTTGCTTTTTCTGCCATTCTTTCTCCTTATCTCCTCGTAATGTCATTTTCTTTCATCCCGTCACTCTGGAACTAGCTCTATTCTTTATATTTAATTGCGAGAAAGGCGCGAAAAGTAAAAAAATTGCATACTCCTTTATGTTTGCTCATTGATTGACTGTTTCAATAAACCAAACAATACTGATGGCCTCAGTGTTTTTGCATTAGCCTTTTCGCGCCTATTGCTCTTCTCGCTCATTTTTTTGTCTTGCTCTCCTTGCCTGTTTTGTCACTCTTAATAAGCCTTATCTCTAATATTCCGTTTTTATAAGACGACTCAATCTTGTCCTCCTGCACTTTGGAGGACAGAAGGATTTCTTTGGAATATTTCCTATCTCCGGTCTCAGCAGAGAGCTTAAGAATATCGCCTTTCAACTCAAATTTGACATCAGTATCAGAGACACCAGGAAGCTCTGCAACTATTAACACATGGTCTTTCTCGTCAAAGACATCAACAACAGGTTCTCTTTCTTCTTCCACTACCGGACCCTTGGGGGTTTTCTTGATATTTCCAAAGGTCTCTATTTTAGGTGCCCCCCCAGCCATTGTCCTGATATTAAAACCATACATTCCTTTTATATCCTTGCCCATTTTTATCTCGCCTTGCTTATTTATCTCGCCCGATTTTTCGGACAATTTCGAAGCCATGTCAATAAGATTGCTGATTCCTTGGAATATACTTCCAAAACTTATATTGTTGCCTAAATTAACATCCACGCCAAAATCCTCTTTTTCCTTTTCTCTTTTCTTTCTTTCAGTCATTTAATCATACCTCCTAATTAGAAATTGAAAATTAAAATAAATTCTGCTATTTTATTTTCAATTTCAACTCTTCTTTTCTTCTTTCTTCCTCCTCCATTTTTTCCTTCCAGGAAGCAGCTTCTCTCTTGCCATTTCTCTTCTGGTTTGAGATACCACATCCTCTCTTATCATCACTTCTTGCCTCTATTCTTTCTTCTCCAGTAATTTCTTCCCGCCGGCGTAAGAATATATTTCCCCGAATCCCAGGTAAGAAATCCGGCTTTGATCAATGATTTACATAAATAATGGGCATAAGAAGAAGAAACCAGCATTCTTCTTCCGACTGCTACCCCATCGGCTGCTCCTAAATTAAAAATTACCTCTAGAGCTTTTTTCTCACTACCTGAAGGCAGTCCATATGTTTTTTTCCTGGGTTGAGCCTTGGAAGCAGATTGAGGTCGAGGTTTTGGATAAGGCTTAGATGAAGATAAAGGCTCTAGCTCTTGAAATCCTTGATAGGATTTATTGTACACATACTCTTCTTTCACTGTTACCACTCCACTGCCGCGGCAGACTATACAGGGCAGTTTGTTGGTCAGTTCTTTGCCAATCCCCTGGCAGTGGCGACATCTTTCAACAGGCTCTTGGACATGTATTACACCTTTTCCGCTACAGGCAGTACAGGTGAGGTTGGAGCGGGGTTTCCCCTCTCCGCTTCCTTTACAAAAAGCACAGATGACTGCCGGCGGATTGACCGTAATTCTGCCTTTACCGCTACAGGAAGAGCATCTCGACCCTGGAGGTTTTTCACCTCTTCCTCCACAGAAACTACACTCGTAAATGCTATCAGTTAAAATCTCTCTCAAAGATCTGTGGGCGGCTTTCTTCCCCGAGGAATCCACGCAAACAGCCTCCCACTCCCATTCATCAGGGAATTTCTTAATAGGAGTCCCTTTGGAGTGAATTCTTTTATAAGGTTTTGTCGTCCAGGTATCCACTTTGTACCTCTCTCTCTAGTTAATATAATAAAAATATCCTTTGATAAAAAATCTTTCTTTCAGATCAGTATTCCCAGTCCATTTTCTTCATATTCCCTGGATTTTTTCTCTTCCCGATCTCCGCTTCTTTTTTTTCGCTCACTATTTCCTTTATCCACCCTTCGTTTTTCTCTGGCAGCTTCTTTCGTAATTGATCCATGAGAGATATAATTTCTTTCCAGGAAGAAGCGACATCTTTTTGCCTCCGGCCCAATGTCTTCCCGTATTTTTCCATTCTGTCCTTTTCTCTAGCCATGATATACAAATCCAGATATTCCTGGTCTCCACTTCTGGGCCTGGAACGAATCCTTGACTTCTGATTTGTCTGAGGAGGAATACTTCCTCCTCTCTCTGACTTTATCTTTCCCTGCTTTTCTTTTTCCCAAGGTTCATATTGAGATATCTCGTCCTTTGGTTTCATAGTTTACTCCTTCATTTTTAAAGATATCTAATAAATAAGAATGAGATTTTTATTTCCAGTCTTTCTAGCTTTTTTTGCATCGAGTGCTTTTAATTTAGCGGACCTGCTTACGCGCTCTGATAGAAATATATTGGGCTAAATTGGATCCTTGCAGCTTTATCTCCACTAACTTCCCCTCTTCAAAATGAGATTCCCTTCTAATGTTTTTGGGAATAACGATCCGGCCCTCTTTATCAATCCTTGAAAATCCTCTCATTAAAGACATAAGTATCACCTCCTCAAACAATGAGTTAAATATTGGGACAATTCCTTATCGAAAGCAGTCCCTGTTGTCTTTCAGCAGTATTTATCGATCAATCCGTTTAATATTTCCTTCACCTTTATCTGATGACCCCTGGAACCTATTCTGCTTGTTTCTGAAGTTAAAATTTCTAACACAGTCTCTCTGAATATAGGATCTTTTTTAGAGACCTTTGCCCCTCTTATCTTCAACGTTTTGCCGATCATTATTGGTCCCCGGATTGTCGGCGCATATTCACATTTTCCGGATTCCCTCAGACCTCTCACGATATCGATAATCCAGGTTGAATTCTTGGGCGAAAGCCCGCTTTTTTTCTCCAAAATCGCAATCTCAGTCTCCCTGTCAAAGTGGTCCAGATCCAATGTAATCATTCTGTCCCGGAGGGCATCCTGGCTCCTGTAAACTCCGGCATACTCCTCAGGGTTAGAAGTGAAGATAGCGCTGAAATTTGGGTCAACCCTTAGATAGCTCTCTCCGCCTTGTCGGCTAGCAGGCAAATCCAACATTTTCTCTTGCAGAACTGAAAGAAGAGTGTTGTTAGCTTCAGGCCGGGAACGGGTGAACTCATCGTAGATAAGGGTAAAGCCGTACTTGCAGGCAACTGTCAGACGGTTGTCAACCCATTGCCTTTGCATATACTCTTCCGTCTTCAAAACCGAGTGGATAAAATTATCTACGACTTTCTTAATCCTGTAGCCAGATTCTCCTCCTATTAGATCTGAGGACGAGAACTCCTCATCCCCGTGAATCATCACAACAGGCCGCCCCACATTAGATGCTACATGCATAGCCAAGGTCGTCTTTCCTGTACCTGAAACTCCTCTAAAATGAACGGGAAATCCGGCTTTGATATAAGCAAGAGCTCTTTCTGCAAGCCTTTTTATCTCATCTGTTTCTACAAAATAAGATAAAGGTCGCGGTTCTAAAACAGTCATTGCTTCTTCTACAGCCATTTATCTACCTCCTTGAATAAAAAATTAGGGTGCTAAAACCCTTCTTTAATCAAATTGAACTTTATAACTAAAAGTAATTCTGGGAGTATCGTCCAAGAAGGGTTTTAACACCCCGTTTTAATTTGTTTTCTTTTAATTTCTGATTGTTCTTTTCAAATCCGCACTTCTTATCTTTTTGAAATAGCTTGTGCAGCAAGGTCACCCTTTCCCTGGCAAAAGGCGCATTTAACCAACATTATATTCCCCAATTATCCTTCTCATAACCGTTTAAGCAGGAAAGTACAGGTAGTCTTCTTTCTTAATTAACCCATCTGTCAGTAATTTCTTGATATCCCGCGTTATAGTGATATAAGCAACTTCCATAACATTAGCAATCTCTGGCAAGCTTATTCCCTCTGGATTATCATTGGCTATAGATAAGATCTTACGTTCTTTCTCTGACAGTTCCAATTCTATTTTCTTAGCTTCCTTCATTACGGCTTTAGCTTCCTCTTGTTTAACCTTTATTGCTTTGGCTGGCGTCTTTTTTTTTCCAGGTTTTGCTTCCGGTTTCTCTAGAATAGCTTCCTTTCTCTCTGGGGCAGCTCCTTTTCTAATATTGGACATATTTGTTAGCAAATCATTCCATGCGGCAGCAGCTTCCTCGTGCTCTGCTTTATACCCTCCTATCAGGTTTGCAACTTCTTTTTTCAGTCCATCAACCTCTTTGGCCCTGGCTTTTCCTGCCTCTGCACACTCTGCAATATAGGCTTGAGTGGCAGCCTGTAAATCTTTCACTTCTCTAGCTCTTTCCTTGTCGCCCCCATGAAAATCTTCCAACATAGCCTGAGTGGCAGCCTGTAAATCTTTCACTTCTTTAGCTCTTTCCTTGTCGCCCCCATGAAAATCTCCCAACATAGCCTGAGTGGCAGCCTGTAAATCTTTCACTTCTTTAGCTCTTTCCTTGTCGCCCCCATGAAAATCTCCCAACATAGCCTGAGTGGCAGCCTGTAAATCTTTCACTTCTTTAGTCCTTTCCTGACCACGTGCATTAAACTCAGCCAAGAGGCTTAAGGTTTCATTCTTTACCTGGTTAATTTGATTCTTTATCTGGTTAATTTGAGTGCTCCTAGCATGATACATGGTAGCCACTTCGTTACTAAGGTTATTGAAATCATCTGCTCTCGCCATTTTTTTCTCCTTTTTGTTTTTTTATTTAACTCTTTTGCTGATGATAAGAAGACGTGCTCGGAATTAAGTTTGGAACCTTATAGAGGGGGCATCCTTTGGCCTTAGAGATACTGATCTTCTGGGATCTTTTATGCGCCTCTATACTCCCAAGGACATCTCATCCTTGTTCCCAGCTTAGCTCAATTAGGCCGCTGCTGTGAGACCGGTTGCTTCGGCATATTTCAGGAAGGTCTCAACAGATGCAGCAACGACCCTGGCTTCGATAGCCAGGAGCTCGATGCCGACGAGTGAAACTCTCACCCAGGCATCAACAACTATTCCCTTGTCCAGGATCCTGTCAACGACTTCTACCAAGCTGGAAGATGCGATTGCCTTTTCTACTGCCATATTTTTTCACCTCCTTTTCTAGTTTTTTTACTCCACCTTTTATGGTTCTGATAAAGGGGCGTTGTAATCCCCTTTGCTCACAGTTGCCATGACTCTTTGCCACTTACTACATATTTCATCCTTTACTCTTTCAAACTCTTCTAATATTTCATCTATCCCTCTGACTTCATCCTGATGCTCTATCTGAAAGGCTTTTATCATTGCCTTAAAATCTTTGATCCTTACATCCGGCCCTTTCTCTATGAGTTTCCGTAATACAGCGACCAGGTCTTCCTGCTCCCGATGGAAATTCTTGAGCATCCGACTGAGCATTCTCTCTCTTTCTTTAGGCCTGTTCAGCATCTTCTTTTTTAAGATATTGAAACTATTTAAAGCGGAAGAATCTTTACTTGAAAGAATTTTTCTCAATTGTTCCACTGACTCTTTTTCTTCTGTACAGAAAATTTCCAGCAAATGTGCGATCTTCCTCTCTCTCTGGATCTGATGGATTCGGATATCTGCCATCATGTCTTCGAAATCTTTTCTTCTCAAATTCTGGTTCTTAGCCAGAATATCCTTTAATCTGTCTGCCAATATCATCTGTTCTTGATGAACATTATTAATTTTTCCTACAACTTTGGATATTAATGATGCAACTATGTTTACCTTTTGTTCGTATGAATTTATTATTTCTTCTATTACATTGTATAATTGCTTTCCTTCTTCCATTTTTTTTATTCTGAGAAATTGATCGGGGGGAAGCGAGATGTGCTTAAGTGATTTTATTGAGGGGTCCACAACCTCACCTTTTTTGCACCTCAATACTCCCAAGGACATCTCACCCTTGTTTCCAGCTTAGCTCAATCAGGCTGCTGCTGTGAGACCGGTTGCTTCGGCATATTTCAGGAAGGTCTCAACAGATGCAGCAACGACCCTGGCTTCGATAGCCAGAAGCTCGATGCCCACGAGTGAAACTCTCACCCAGGCATCAACGACTATTCCCTTGTCCAGGATTCTGTCCACGACTTCTACCAGGCTGGAAGATGCGATTGCTTTTTCTACTGCCATGATCTTTTCCTCCTTTCATCCGGAAGGCCGGATAATTTTGACATCATTTATAATGATGACTTTTTCCTCTGATTAACTAAAATAACCGAGGAACATCTTACATATAGCAAGTTTCATACCAGAATCTGTTATTGAATCTAAAAACCATGAAATTTTCTCTATTAATCCAGTTTACAGAGTAGTAAACCTGAAAGAATCATCACATACTAATTTTTCTTCTTCGTTCCAGCCTAGCATCTCTTAATTTTTATGGATTTTTTTCCATACTTTATGGAATCTTTTCAATAATTTTTAGCGGGTTTGATAAATCAAACCTCTACAAAAAACAGGAAATAATCTCATTTTAAAAAGACTAGTGGGTTTGATGAATCAAATCCCTACGCAAAATAAAGAAATGGAAAAGACTGAGTTGGCAGGGAAAATTATTATCTAGAAATATTGTATTCTTTAATCTTATAAAACAAAGTCTTATAATCCACATCCAGAATTACAGAAGCCTTGCTTTTGTTCCAGTTTACATCTTTTAATACTTTTATAATCAATTCCTTCTCTGCCCTTTCCTTGGCTTCTTTTCCTACTTCTTTAAGGGATCTACTATGGTAGATAATTTTTTTTTCTGATGAATCTTGTACTTTTAAAGGGAAGTTCTGGGGTAAAATGACATCATTTGCCAAAAGCACAGCACTCTCAATGACATTCCTCAGTTCCCGGACATTGCCCGGCCAAGGATATTGATTCAATAGATCCATAGCTTTCTGTGAAATATTTTTCACTTCTTTCTTAAAAATTCCTCTAAATTTCTTTAAGTAGTATTCTGACAGTAACCGCACATCACCATCTCTTTCCCTCAATGGGGGTATATAAATGGGAAAAACATTTAGCCTGTAATACAGATCCTCTCTAAAACGTCCAGCTTTTATAGCTTTTTCCAGACTGATATTGGTTGCCGCAATGAGTCTAAAGTCCACTTTAATAGGCTTTTTCCCTCCCAGGCGTTCAATTTCTCTTTCTTGTAGAGCTCTAAGAAGTTTCACCTGCGTTTGAGTAGATAAGTTTCCGATTTCATCCAAAAAAACCGTCCCTTTCTCAGCCAGCTCAAACTTGCCAATTTTCTTCTCATGGGCTCCTGTAAAAGCTCCCTTCTCATGGCCAAATATCTCACTTTCCACCAGAGTATCCGGCAAAATTGCACAATCTATGGGAATAAAAGACCTTTTTACACGATTGCTTTCATTGTGAATGGCTCGAGCGATTAATTCTTTCCCTGTGCCACTTTCTCCTCGTAAATAAACAGTTACATCATGTTTAGCTACTGTTTTCACCAGATCAAGAACTTTGTGCATCTGGGGACTCTTTCCAACAATGCGGCCTAAACTCGCCTTTCCATTAATTTCTTTACTGAGACTGGCAGCTTTATGAGTTAATCTCTGGGTTTTCAGGGCGTTCTTAATGTGAGTCTTCAGCTTTTCAATATCTACTGGCTTGGCTAGATAATCATAGGCTCCCAACTTCATGGCTTCTACTGCCGATTTTACAGCTTTATAGCCTGTCAATATAATTACACATAAATCTTTATCAAATCTTCTTATTTCTCTGAGTATCTCTATGCCATCCATCCCTGGAAGCTTTAAATCTAAAATAACTAAATCAGGTTTTTCCTTTTTTATTATTGAAATCCCTGTTTGACCATTCAGGGCAGTTAAGGCTTGATAACCTTCCTCAGTCAATATTTTAGAGAAAAGCCATCCTATATCTTTCTCGTCATCAATAATTAAAATTTTCGCTTTTGCCGGAATTTCGCGCTTTTCTCCCACCATCATCTCGTTTGTCTTTGGAATCATTAATGATTTTACGATAGTCTAAATAAAAGTCAACAATATTTTTCAGACATCAAGAATTTTATCAAAAATATTTTACCTGAATTATTCATAAAAACTGCCAATGCCATAATTCATTTTCAATAATTTCAATTCGTTAGCATGATTTTTCACCAGTTCTAGAACATCACTCTGTTTTTAAATTTGTGTATATCAATCATCGACATTTTTCACTCTCCGAGCGAGCCTATCTCACCGAATCTGCTTCGTTGCAAAGGATTTGCGGTGGAGAACCACAGCTTCATCCTTCGCGCCTCTCATCTACGGCAACCTCGACTCGTGAATAATCCACGTCAAATACTCGAACGTGATAAAAATCACGGCATTTTCTTCTCCTCCAACTCCACTGTCAATTTTTGTGCATCATCGATCCAGTACTTCAACTTTTCCGCCCAATATTCACGGCGCTTTAAAATCCAATCTATATATTGATTATACTGCTTATTTGCTTCTCTGTTAGTATTAAACAACTCTTCAGTAATCTCAGCTCCCCATTTATAACTGCAGAGGGCATTAAATAAGACCAGGTCCCTATCTTTGACACCTTTCCATTCCCAGAAATTCATTAAGTTGTTTAAATAGTAAAGCCCACCCGATAAATTAACGACTGGATTGAATATTAATTCTTTCTTATAGCCAGGATAATCCATTGAAGTAAGTATCTTCCATGCTCTATAATCCATCCATTGAGTTAATCCTTTCGCTCCCGCAGAAGATACAGCGTCAGGATCTCCCTTACTTTCTTTCTCCAACCAGGCCAGGATTAATGGAGCATCCAACTTTTTATATCCATAACTTTCATCTGTTATTACAATATGTTGAATACAATCTTGCTTCTCTTTACTGCTGTATTTCTCCTCATATTCTCCGATTAATTCCAAAAAACACAGGGCAATCGCTTTGTGTCTTAAAACATCCTTGATAAAATTCCTGCCGGTCTTCTCCAGGATCTCTATTTTTTCGAGATGTTTTTTTAACTCCTTCCGCTCTATCTCGGATTTCTTCATTTCCTCAATTAAAGTATAGTTCCATAGAGCCAGCAAGATTATGCCTATAATAAAGAATGAACAGATTAAAATTAATAATTTTGGTAATTTCTTTCCACTGCCTGGCATACTTATATCCCCGCATAAAAATACATACAATCCCTCAAATCAGAACTAGGCATGTCTTTTTCTAATATTTTCCCTTTTATTAGTTGGCTTATTGATAAAGAAAAGGAGGGTGTACAAAATTCCCAAAAAAATCCACAAAAATAAATTGCTATTCATCGGAGCTCAAAAATTCATACTTTTTCCAACCAGGCCTACCTCTCCATTGCTCTGTCAATTTCTTTGGGTCATTCATTTTGGATGTTATGATTTCTGACCAGTATTCCCGTCGATTTAAAATCCAATTGACATACTTAATAGCCGGCCTAAACGCTCTTCTCTCAGTATTGAACAGCAACTCCGTGTTCTTTACTCCCCATTTATAGCTGTGAAGAGCATAAAATAAGATAAGTGACTTGCTTTTAATGCCATTGTTTTTCCAGAATCTCATAAGTTCGTCTAAATGATGAATTCCTCCTGCTAAGTTAATCAAGGGATTAAAAACTAATTCTTCATCATAACCGAGGTATCCCATTGCAATAAATATTTCTTCAGCCCTAAAATCCATCAATTGGGCTATTCCCTTTGCTCCGGCATAAGAAACAGCCTGGGGATCCCCGTCACTTTCTTTTTCCAGCCAGGATAATATTAACGGAGCATCAAGTCCTTTATGTCCATATCTTGCATCTGCTATTCCAATAATCTGAATACAGCGCTGTATTTCTTCACTGTTATATTTTTCCTGGTGTACTCCAATTAATTCCCGGAAACATAGGGATATTGCCTTATGTCTTAAAGCATCTTTCATTAAATTCCTGTTAGTATTTTCAAGAACCTCTAACTTCTCAATGTTATTTTTAAACTCATTTCTTTCAATCCCGGATAATTTAATCCAACCTGACAAAAAAACATTCCATAGAGTTAATAAAACCAAGCTAAGAGAAAAAAACGACCATAATAAAATTAAGAATCTGGACGTTACTCTTTTCTCCCTTTGCACATTTGAATCTTTAGATAAAAATGCAGGAGTTTGTATTCCTATATTTATTTCTACAGGTTCACCCAAAGCTACTTGTGCATTTCCCATTTTTCCATCCTCCTGAATATATTAATTATTTGAGCATGTCCCAAAGTAACTGGATAATAAGTCATTGCGAGGAACGAAAAAGATTTCCACGCTTCGCTCGCAACAGGCTACGCAATCTCATCACGAAATGTTCTTCTAAATTTATCACTCTTTTTTTTCTTCAGACTAAGAGACTTTTTTTTGGGAATAAATATGTTATTTTCTCGATTGTTCTTTCCATAACGGACTCTTAGGGATAAGGAAGGAGGAGCAAATTTTGTGCCATATTTCATGTCAATAGCAAAAAGCTGTGTAGATATCATTTTCTAAAAGAATTGTGTTTTTGAACGATTAATTTCTTTTGTCTTTTTTTTTCTTTTTCCTCTTTATTAGGAAAAAACTGTGGATTTTTTTCCCTAGTTTAAAAAAGAAATATATTGGAATTTTATTTTTTATCTTTTTCCCATATCCGCTTTAAGGACTTCAGCAATTCTAATTAAATCTAATTTCTCTTCTTTACTTATCTCAGGATCTTCCATCCATTCCGCCATAAAACTATCATCGCCTAAAACAAAAGACCTTAGAGCAACCTCCCACAAACAGGATCGAGTTCCTTTACAGTGTTTTATCTTGGCAAATATTTTCTGCCTCGAACGTAAACTCTTTAAAATTTCCTTATCTTTCATCCTGTCTCCAAAGGCACGTAACGTCAATTTTAGTCCATCTTTAATGATCGCCTTTAGATATTCCAGGTCGACTGGCTTGGTAATATAATCAAAAGCGCCAAATGTCATAGCCATCCTGGCTGTATCCATAGTTCCATAGCCTGTAATTACAATTACTACTATGTTTTTATCTATCTTTTTAACCTCCCGGAGTACTTCAATCCCATTCATTTTAGGCATTTTTAAATCCAGCAAGACAATATCTGGCTTCTTTTCTTTCACAATTTTAAGGCCGCTCAATCCATCCAAGGCTGTAGATACTGAGTAACCTTCCGGAGTTAAGGCCTTCCTGAAAAGATCGCAAACATCCTTTTCGTCATCGATTACCAAAATTTGAGCCTCATTTTTCATTTTACTTTCTCCGTTTTATTTGTGTCTTTTTTTTAGGTAAGATTAGCTTTAAAATATCATTTCGGAAGATTTCCTTTATCTTTTTTATATCAACATCATAAGGCAAAGGAATCTCCTCGCTAAATTCGCAATCCTCGTGCTTACCGCAGATAATGTAATTTCTACTCTTCACGCCAAAACTAATTTCTCCCTTTCTGAAATTACCGCAGTCAATAATAATCTGAACCTCTTCTGCATTCTTGAAAACATCTACAATTGGCTCCTTAATTCTCTTAAAAAAAGGTTTGGTAATATACTGCCAACGTCTAGGTTTCCTGTATGCCTTGCCTTTATAGCTACTGGAGACTTCCTGGGGGAAACGCCTTCCTGGTTGTGAACTCACGGATATTCTGGATCGCTCTCTCCTTACAGTAATTGCTGTTCTGGGCGGTATACTTCTTACCATCAACTAACCTGAATTATTCATAAATTCTGCCGACACTATTTTACATTATCAAAAATTTCAGCCCGTAACATTAATCCTGTCTCAAAATTAACATTCAAACCTTCTCCAATTGGCTCGTTTTAACATTATGTCGGCATTTTTTACCCTCCAGGCGAGCCAATCTCACCCCATATGCTTTGTTGCAGCGCATTCGCAGTGGAGAACCACAGCTTCATACCCTGCGCCTCGTTTATGCGGCGATTTCGACTCGTGAATAATCCAGGTCCACCTGAATTATTCATAAATTCTGCCGACACATTTATATATATATATGTAAAAAGCTGTTATTAGCAGCATTTATGTCTTCAATCTTGAATGGTTTCTTCAGAATCTTTGATATTCCCTTTTGTTTTAATTCTTCTAAAACTTTGTTATCCAATAATTCTCCGGTCATTAATACTATTTTTGTCTCTGATGAGATTTTCCTTATCTTCTCAAAAACCTCAATCCCCGAAATCCCAGGCATGACAATATCTAAGTAGACAATATCAAAATTCTTCTTCTTAAATAAATCAATGGCGCTCTTACCCGTTGAAGCAAATTTAATCCGGTGGCCTTCTAATAATAACCATTTCTTGAACATCTTGCATATCTCCTCTTCATCATCTACTACTAAAATGTTCAGATGTTTTTGTTCTTTCATTTTTTTGTTTTTTCGTAACATATTTTTCTTTTTGTAGCTTCCTTTTTTCAGGGGTTATATAAAAATCCTTAATTTTAATAGCAGCATATTTCGTGCCAATCTTGCCCGTTTAGAGAAAAGGACAGCTTTTGATTCGAGATATTTTGTTTTTTATAAGTATTTCTGCCTTTGTAACTGGACGAATATGTCAAGACATTTGATATGTATGATATTTGCAGGATTCTTATAAAAAAATTCGAAGGTTAGAAAAAATTGTTCTATCTTTAAAAAATATACAAGATCAATGGCTGATCCCAGTTCAATTGGACTTTTCTACAGGTAAAACAACAGTAAAAATCGCTCCTTTACACTCATTGCTTTCAACTCTAATTGTCCCGCCATGTCTCTTCACAATCCCATAAGAAACAGATAAGCCAAGCCCTGCTCCAGTATTATTGGCGCATTTTCCTCTGAACCCTTTGGTTGTATAAAAAGGCTCAAACACTTTTTCCAGCTCTTCTTCTTTTATTCCCTGCCCTGTATCACAAAAACTTACTTCCACATTTCTGTTATTCTGCTTAATGCTTATCTTTAATTTTCCCTTCTTTGGCAAAATTGCATCCCGGGCATTTGTAATCATATTCAAAAACACCTGCTGCATCTCCCCTTTATTCATGCTCAATTTTGAGCTTCTTCCATAATTTCTCTCAATTATAATACTGTTCTTCTTTAATTGGGACTCTGTCAGTGAAAGCACTGATTCCAGCGGCTCCATAATACAACACAGTTCTTTATCAACTGAGTCCATCCTTGAGAAGGCTAATAAATCACGAACAATTTTAGTTGCTTTATCAGTGGTTTCTAAAACTATATCTAAAGCTTCATTCATATCTTTTGGCTTTCCTGTCTTCTGGGCAAATTGCACATGCCCACTTATTATCTGAAGCAGGTTATTGAATTCATGGGCAACTCCGCTTGCAAGGTTCCCGATCCCTGCCATTTTTTTTGAATGAATAAGCTGTGCCTGAAGTTTCCTTCTAGTTTTTTCCTCCTCCTTGCGTTCGGTAATATCTCTAAAAATATATATCAGATAAATTTTCCCACTTAATACTATCGTAACCGAGTTAATATCTACTAAAAAAACGCTTCCATCTTTTCTTTTGACAGGAATATCTCTGGCAATCTTAATCTCTCCTTTCAATTGTTTCTCAAGCTGATCAAAAACATAAGGCAGATCTTCCTTTGGATGAATATCCTGAATTCCTAGATTCTTTATTTCTTCCTGGTCATAATCAAGCATCTGGCAGATCATTTTATTGCCCATATAGAACTTTTTATTTCCCACATTAACCAGAAGTAACCCATCTGTTACATTGTCAAAAATAGCCCTGAATTTCAGATCTGATTCCCTTAGCCTCTCCTCTGCCAACTTACGGTCGGTGATATCACGAAATACTGCCCTAGCTCCAGTATACCTGCCATCACTATCATAAATAGCAACAACCTTTATTTCACCGTAAATTTCCTTTCCATCTTTTGTTACCCAAACAGGTTCAAGACATATTATTCCTTTTGCAATTAATTCTTCAAATTTTAAGTCGAATTCATTTTTAATATCTTCTTTTCTTATAAGCTCAGTAATATGCATTCCGATCATTTCTTCTTTAGAATATCCCAGAGTCTTGGCCGTTGCATCATTCACATAAATAAAATATCCATCTTTATTTGTCACATGCATTAAATCACTTGCGGTTTCCATAAAAGTCCGGAATTCATCTTCAGATTCTAATAAAACTTCCTTCGCCCCTTTGTACCTGGCTTCTGATATTTCCAACTTAGCAATTTGCTGACGCAATTTTTCCAATTCATCTATTAGTTGTTCTTTTGTTTTGGCTTTTTCTTTCAATTTATATCTCTAAATTCTGAAAAGATAAAAAAGCATTATATTTATTATCTTTTTTATAGAATTCAAGGGCTTTCTTTTCCCCTCTGATGATGCCTATTATATCACGAAAATTCTAGCACTCCAGGTGGTTCGAATTTTGGGGTGCACTTCAATTTAACAAAAAATCAATTTGCAGTACTTCACATAGTTCCCTCTACAAATTCCATAATCTCGTCAAGCTTAAAGGGTTTTTGTAGAATCCCTGCAACATTTTTTTCCCTCAATCCGCTAAATAAATCCTTATCTATTAATTTCCCTGTCATCAGGAATACTTTTGTTCTTGGTGATATCTTCTTTATATTATCAAAAACTTTATCACATGAAGTTCCTGGCATGACTAAATCCAAAAACACAATATTAAAAAACTCCTTCACTGCCAGGTTAAGGGCTTTTCTTCCAGTTGTAACAGTTTTGACTCTGTATCCTTCATAAGATAAAAATTTAGAGAACACTTTACATATTTCTTCCTCATCATCTATTACCAAAATATTTAAGGGCTGGGCTCTATTAATTCCCATTTTATTTATACAATTCTACTTTTTATTATGGCTCTTAAGCTGATAATTTGATATTGGAAGTTGTTCTCTCACTTTGCAGGTCTCTAAAACAAAAATATCTTTAATTAGTACCAAGAATCCAGATGTCAAAAATTTCCATGTCAATCCCTTTTTTCAGCGTCTTTTCTTCCTCAGAACAGAAATCCTACAGACGAATTATTGTATATAACCAAATAAAAAAAATATCAGTAATTGTCTGATTTTTTTGTAGGGCGATGGCTTAATACTTCGTCAGCCTTTATCCTACTATTAAAAAATCAATTAGATATTGTGAGATTGTTTAGCCTGTTGCGAGCGAAGCGTGGCAATATTTTTCGTCCGAGCCTCTTTTAATTTCCCTCTTTCTTTTGTATTTAAACATTACTTTTTCTGTTTACGTATTTATTGCCGGTAATTTGACAGTAAAAGTCGTCCCTTCACCAGGCTGACTTTCAACTTCAATTGTTCCGCCATGCCTCTTCACAATTCCATAAGAAACAGACAGACCAAGACCTGTCCTAACAAGCATACTGACCCCTTTTGGAGAATCCTTAGTTGTATAAAAAGGCTCTAATACTTTGCTTAAATTCTTTTTTTCAATCCCTATTCCAGTATCCTTAAAATTCACTACTACATTATTTTTATCTTGTCTAACAACTATCTCCAGTTTCCCGCCTTTAGGCATCATCGCATCCCGGGCATTTGTAATTATATTTAAAAACACCTGCTGCATCTCTCCTCTATTTACCCTTATCTGAGGAATACTTTCATATCTACTTATTATTTTTATATTTTGTTTCTTAAAATTACCCTTTGTCAATGACACCACTGAATCTACTAATCCAGTTACATCACAAATTTCCTTTTCGGATTTTTCCTTTCTTGAAAAGAATAATAAATCTTTAATAATAGCTGTAGCTCTTCTGGAAGTATTTAAAATTATGTCTAGAGATTCCTTCCTTTCATCAAGATTCTCTGTCACTTGAGCAAATTGCACATTTCCGATTATTATCTGAAGAAGATTATTAAACTCATGGGCAATGCCGCTTGCTAGAGTTCCAACCGCTGCCATTTTTTCAGACTGAACAAGTTGAGCATGAAGGCTCTCTTTTTCTTTCTCTGCCAGCTTGCGCTCAGTGATATTATGAGCAATACTTAAAACTAAAGTTTGCCCTCCAATCTTAACAGGTATAGTGCTTATTTCTGCACTTACCTTGTTCCCATTTTTATGATTCATAATAAATTCATCCGGGCCTGTAGCCTCCCCACGCCGGTTTCTGGACAAAATCTCAGCCGCTTTTGGGATTTGATCTGCTGAAAGCAGTTTTACTTTGAGTATATTATTGCCGATTAACTCTTCCCTCTTATATCCAAACAGCTCCTCTGCAGCTTTGTTACTATTGATTATTAAACCCTTTAAATCAGTTAAATAATAAGCATCCGGTGCAAATTCAAATAAAATCTTTAGCCTATCTTCCGAACTTTTTAGCTCTTCTATGGTTTGTTTAATATCGGTGATATCAATTCCAGTAATAGCTATATATTGAGATTTGCCATCCTTGTCTTTAATGATTGTCCTGCTTTCTAACACTGGAAATTCAATCCCATCTTTATCTGTATACAAGACATCCTTTGCGATGAATCTTCCATGTTTTAACAGTTCCTTAGTTGACTCAGTTGCATCTTCCATCTGGTTTTTATTAAGGAATACTGCTAAATTCTTCCCGATAAGTTTTTTTACTTTATACCCAAGTAAACCAGCAAAATGCTCGTTGATATATATAATATCCCCCTTAAGGTCGCATATAATTATACCTAAGCCAGCTTTATCTGATATAGTCTTGAATCTCCATAATTCTTCCTCAGTTTGCTTGAGTTTAGTTTTTAATATTTCTAATTCACTCATTCGCTTTTCGATTCTTTCCAGCTCTTTTCTAGGTCTCTCTTTGTTCTTACTATTCTTATTTATATCTAATCTTCAACACTTTTTTAATCTATAACTTACTAACATAGAGAAAAATCGTTGTCAATTTGAGAGGGAAAGCTGTCAAGGCAAAGTAAAAACTTCCGGTTCTTAGCAAAATGAAATTTTCCGTTTTCTGCCACGCAAAAATGTCCGGTTTTTCCACCGGCTAAATCCTTTTTAAACAACAATTAAAATGAAGGGAAGCGAGATAAGAAAGATTAAGATTAATACGAGTTTAGCTTTTATTGTTCCCTCTTGCAAACGACTTGTAAATTATACCAAAATCTTAAAGTAATGAATAACGAATCCCTCTTTTTTGTTATATCTCAATTATAAGTTATTTGTTATAAAAATTAAGGTTAAATAATCCGCAGCTGAAATAATAAAAGATTCAAGGAAGCATCTTTTTTTCCGTGATGGATTAATAAGGGTATTTGGGAATGTCTGAGCTTCCGTTCAGATTTTTAACACCATTCCTTCATCGCTCTTTTCGGCACCTGCGTAACTCGCTACGCTCAAACATACTCGGTGTCCGGCTACGCCGGATTCCCTCAAAAAGCGATTCAGGAAGGCTAAATCTTCAAAGTCGCTTCATCCATCCCCAAATACCCTTATAATGTAATTGATTTGTCCTTCATCACGGCAAAAAAGATACTTACAGATTCAAAATTTTGATTACTATAGATTCTTAAATATGATAAATATTATATTTAAAAATGATTTGGGCAGGCAGAATATTTTGAGAAGGAGGCCGTGATTGACGGACGTATTCTCCACTAATTTCAGCACAATCGACTGGATCATCGTCATGGTCTACATCTGCATTCCTGTTGTAATTGGAGTTGCCGTCCGAAAATACGTCCGCCAGCTAAGTGATTTTATAGTTGCCGGACGCTCGCTCAGGCTGTTTATCGCCATCGCATCGCTGACAGGAACAGAATTAGGCCTTGTGACAGTAATGTACAACTCAGAACTGGGCTTTAAACACGGTTTTTCCGCGTTTCATGTCGGAATAATTGAAACCGTATGCATTCTCGCTATCGGGCTGACAGGATTTATTGTCTATAAACTGCGCCAGCTGCGGGTCATGACAATTCCTGAATTCTATGAGATAAGATTCGGTAGAAACGTCCGGATTATCGGAGGGACTATATTAGCACTTGGCGGCATTCTCAACATGGGGCTTTTCCTCCAGGCAGGAGCACGCTTCATGATGGGAGTCACAGGATACAGCAATCCAGCCGGTTTAAAGCTTTTTATGTCAGTCATGTTGATCATGGTGCTTATCTACACAGTCCTGGGAGGTATGGTCTCAGTTGTCCTGAATGATTTCCTACAATTTATTGTATTATCCATAAGCATGATTTTCGGCTCTTATTTTGTTATCTCAAAGATCGGCTGGAGCAATCTCTTTAAGGCTCCGGCAACGGTCGATCAAGCTTCCTGGTTCAATCCTGTTGCAGAGGGTTCTAGCTTTGGAATGATCTATGTTATTTTTATGGTTGCGCTTACTTTTTCAGCCGGAGCGCTGTGGCAGTCCGGAACTCTCCGCGCTCTGTCTGCAAAATCCCCAAAAATTGCCAAACAACTCTATGCCTGGAGCTCTGTGTCTTATCTCGCCCGCCGGGTCATTCCCATGCTATGGGGAATTTGTGCCTTCATCTTTGTCTCACAGACTCCGAAGCTTCTCTCCGCATTTCAGGGCCCAGATGCTCTCAACAGTCAATATGGTATGCCAATCTTCATTGCCAAAGTGCTTCCAAGTGGCTTTTTAGGTCTAATCGCAGCTGGGATGCTTGCCGCTTTTATGTCAACTCATGACAGTTATCTACTGAGCTGGAGTTCTGTGATCACACAGGATATCATTGCTCCCATTAAAAAAGGGAAACTCTCAGATAAAACACGCCTTCTTATAACCAGGATCTCTATTGTTTGCATCGGATTATTTCTGCTCATCTGGGGACTCTGGTTTGAGGCACCGGTTTCCCTCTGGAATTATATGGCAGTGACCGGGACTATCTACCTGGCTGGAGCGTTCACTGTGGTCACAGCCGGACTATACTGGAAAAAGGCAAGTAAAACCGGTGCAACTATTGCGCTTTTTGCAGGCCTGCTGGCAATCCTGGGAATCTTTGGACCCTGGATAGGCGGCGAGAACGTTCCCTTTTATCTCAGCGATAAATTCATTGGAATAATGACCTTTGTTTTTGCAATCCTGGGAATGATTTTTGGCTCTCTTCTTTTTCCTGACAAAGAAAAACAACCGGAGGAAGCACAATGAACTGGGTTCTGCTCTGGAAATTTATCCTTATCTTTACCGTTTCCGCATATTCATTACTGGTGATTATCGTCTTTTTTGGAGGGATTAAAAATATAATCGAGATGCTTAAAGAACTTGGAGCACCTCGCGACCAAAACACGGATTAGGTTCCCACTCTCCACAAAATCAAGCAGGTCTTTAAAATTCCTGGCTTCTAAAAAATTTCCCTTAATGATTTAACGTGGATTATTTGTTCAACAATATACAGAAGGGGTGTCTGCGCTTATTAAGGAACTGTGATTTGTTCTTATTACTTAAGCTTGAATGTCTTTATCTCTAGTTTAGTCTCGAATGGACCTACTTCGTATTTACTAAAGAGCTGGTATTCTGTATCTTTTTCAGGGCCATCCCATGTGGCCCGGCAACTGAAGCCTCAGCCATACTCGAAGGAGCCCTGTTTAACCACCTCACCATCGGCTTTTACGATCTTGTAAGTCGGCGCCTTGGGACGATGTTCCAGGCCCTCTTCTTCCGATAATTGAATTTTGGTCTTATCACCGGAGATATGGCTCAAATCGGTCAGGAATTCCTTACCTTTGCCCTCAACATTAAACGCAAGGGAAGCTCTATTCGAGGATTTTTCTCCGATTCTCCGCACATCAACGATTGGCATATATGGCTCACCAAATTCTAATACAGATTTGCTGCTTCCATCCACAGTAACAATTGGACTTTTAAGTGTAGCCGCAGCACAAAGACGCCACAGATCACCCTGGTCATCCTTTTTAAAGGCTTCATAAGCGAGAAACCGGTATTTGCCCTGGGGAATCCTGATTTCTTTGCCCGGCTGATATATCATCATGCTCTGCTTATTATCTTCCATGCAGAGAGATATCCTTTCCGTCTTCATAGCCAGTTTTAAGGGAACCAGCTTTTCAGTAACCGGGGTCAAGGTCATCTTGCCTTCTGCTGTATTGATATTTACGCTATACAATTTATTATTCACAAGTAACCAATCACCCAAGGTCTGCTCATCAAACATATCGATTTTTTCGCTGCCGGTTATAAAGAAAATGTCACCCTGGGGATAGATTCGGATTCGCCTATTAGCCTGAGCAAACTTACTATAATCAGGTAAAGTGAGCTTGTCATTAAAACGGCCGTTACAATTCCTGTCACCGAGAACCACGCGATAACTCTTACCATTAATTTGAAACTCGCCTGAATAAGTACAATTGATCCTGAGGTAGAGATTAATATATCGGTTAACGTTCAGCTTTGTGTATCCGTTTTTTTCAAGTTGTTTCAAGCTGTACCCGTTAAGTGCTGGACGGAAACTATATGGCAGCGACTTGCCATCAACTTCGATTGTTGTATCCACAACAGGAAAATTCACACTAACACTTCTGTCATTGGGGCTGCCGCGTAATGCTCCATCAATCACAGGATCATCTGTCAAATCATTGTTGCCATTAGCGTCATAATAAAGCCGGTTGTAAAAGAAGTCGTCGGTATTTTGACGGTCCATGATAAAAAGACACTCTTTATCACCAAGCTTAGCAAGTGCGTAAAGCGGGTGTTCACTTTTTAGTTCAGGGATCTTCCATTCGCCATTCGGAGGCTTAATCGTCTTTTGTAAGACCGCAGTACCAGAAGGATAAAATGATTTTGTTTTATCAGGATACTTTTCATACTTCAAAGGCACTTCCACGGCGAGTGCAGCTGTCACGAGACAGAATCCTAAAACACAAACCATGACCTTTGGAAAGCATTTTTTCATTGTGTCATTCTCCCTTTATATTCACTTATATTATGTATATTACGAATTCTGTCATAGAACTTTATCAAAAATCAAGAAAAAAACTTGATATGTAAACATCCTTATTTCCGTGACAATTTCTTTGGAGGTCAGGCAATCTGGTTAGGAAGCCATCCGGAGGCGAGCGGGCACGGTTCCTTAAAGAGGAGAGCGAGCCGAGGAATAAGTGGATTTTCCTCGCTGGGGAAAATACACGGGCTGACGAATCAGTTTGCCTGACTGTTTCTTTATCACGAAAATAAAGATACTTCCACTTGATGTTCGGTTTTATATTCCCACTTATTAGGTTTCGAAAGTACGTATCAAAAAAATTCTCTCGTTCTCACCTACTGGTTATATCGGTTTTTCCTGTTTTTTTTCGGGCATACGGATCGACATTCATGGCAAACAACACAGTCAAGAGACCGATTTGGAGCCTTTCCAGCAGAGATTCTCTTAGAAGGAGAATTGTCTGCAGGACAGGCCTTATCGCACTTTTGACATGGTACGCAGTTATCAGTAGGAAGTTTGACGGTCCAAAAACTGAGGAAATTCAGCGGCGCCAGGAGCGCTCCTATCGGACATAAAACCTTACAGAAAGCCCGGCTGCTAAAAATCACAATAAGGAGTACAACCACCAATACAGAAAGCTTCACGACAGTAGCTAAGGGTGCTGCTTGAAATCCACTTGAGATCATGTTCGGGAGGGTGACCTGGAGCGCTGATGCTGGACAGATTCGACAGAATGAATACATTGTCTCCTCGCCGAGAAAAAAGGGAAGTAGGAATACCATGATTATCAGCACCAGGTATTTTATATTACCGGTCCATCGAGGCAGGATAAACTTCCGGGTTGGAATCTTGTATAACAAATCCTGGAGGAAACCGAAGGGACAAACCCATCCGCAGAGCAGCTTGCCCAGGAGCAATCCAACCAACAGAACCGTACCAATAGCAATATAAGGAAACAGATGGTATCCAGAATACTGGACAAAAACTCCGATCGGGCAGGCGAACCAGGACAAAACACAGGAATGACAACTTAGTACAGGATTACAGAGCCATTTGAGTTCAAGTCCCCAGGAGCTGTGTAAAAGTATAAGTGAAAAAATCTGTGATATTCTTCTCTTGCTCACCATTAAAGATTTATCGCAGCCTCCATGACCACCGTGTCTTGACTATTGTCACGTAGGACAGGCGGTTTTACCTCTTGGTTTTGAACGATCATAAGTTGAATAAAATTTCTCACCCTTTCGAACAACGCCGTGAAAAGTGGAGTCTACAACCATTTGAGGTTCGCCAATCTTGTAAAAAGTGAGAATTCCAAATTCTTCTGTGCCCGTTTCATAAACCTTGTAAAACCGCAAGCTACCTACAAGCAGCAGCGCCAGCGCAACAATTAAGCCTGCTAAGGTTAAAATCCTCAAATAAACCGGCTTATTTTTCATTAGAGCAGGTTTCTCTGGTAGCCTGGAGCTAATCTTCTGTTGTTTCCCAGACGTTTTGTTACTCTCTGCGAATCGAGAAAATCCAAGATCGCCAGAGCATATTTCCGCGTAGAGCCAATATGGACTTTAAAATCCGCGGAATCAAGAACTCCCTTCTCCTTAATTATATTCAATACTGTATCCTGGGCCTTTTTAAAACTGTCATAGTCTAACACAACATTTTTAGAAAGCCGAATTAACTTTCTCTGGTTATACAAATATTCCAACAGCAAATCAATCTCTTGTTTAGGAGCCTGAAGTTTATCTGGCAGTTCGTCTGGCCTCGGTGAGTGGAACCCGGTCTCTTTATAGATATTCTGTATTCTTGTCATGAGCTGAAGGTCGCCCTTTTTTAGCTTCTTTTCAGATGCCTGCAGAACAAACCTGTTCCCTTGCCTTTTGACCAGACCTTTGTCCTGGAGGTCCTTTTCGATCCTCTTCCACAAGCGGACAGGCCAGTTAAAACTCTTGCGCAGATTGTTTAAAGTGAGGCTCAGTACACCTTCTTCTGAAACAGCCTTCTGCAGCCAAAACTCAATTTCGTTCAAGAATGAACGATAGCTTTCAGAATGAATATAATAATTGGTACCCAACGTGAGCACCTTTTTACTTTCGACGAGACGGGATAAGCAGTCTTCCACAACATCCATTGTTAAAAGAGAACCTTTTGATATTTCTTCTACAGAAGCATCTCTTTTTTGTTCCCTGCTGAGATAATATTCGATCTTCTTCTCTAAACCTTCTGCACTCATCAGGTCAACATCCCGGAAAAAAGCTGAGTGCGTGTTCAGCTGTTCGGCAACCTGCTTTTTTCGCAGCTTCTTTGTTATATGGGAAACAGCGAGCACTTCTCCACCGGCAACTGTTGTTGCCGGAGATGGGCGCCTGATAATGAACCTGTCGTGGGCAACCGCCACAACAGGATTAGACAACACAACAGTTGCCAGACCTGTCTCTCCCTCATTAAGCACTTCATCTTCCAGGAGATAGATTTTGCCCGGTTCTTCGATTGTACCTGTATGGAACTTAATCTCCTCGGCATTGCGTAATGGACTTTGAAGACCATGGATTGTCCTTAGCATGACATGGAAAGAAGAAACGGGTTCCAGATATCCCGGAAGGCATAAAACCTGTCCGCGTACTGGTGGTTTCTTGTTAAAATCTGGAATGTTTAAAGCCAGACACTGGCCATACTCCCCCTCTGGAGTTTCATTTAAGAATTGCTGGATAGCTCCCACTTTACCTATCTGATTACCGGGAACAACTTCTACCTGAGCTCCAACCTTAATAGTTCCGTCAACCGGAATTCCCATAGTGACAACGCCAAAGCCCTTCTGAGTAAAGACGTGAGCGATTGGCATTCTGAAAATGCCAGACTTGTGTTTCCTGGATAGACCCTTTATCTGTTTAACCAGGGCATCGTAAAATTCAGAATAACCGTCAAATGTTTGCGAAGATACAGGACAAATGGGAGCCCCCTCCATGAAGGTCCCTTTTAAAAAATCACGAATCTCCTCAGTAACACTGTTTATCCGCTCTTCAGAGACCAGGTCGATCTTAGTCAGGGCCACCATACCATGGGAAACACCAAGAAGCTCCATTATTTGGAAGTGCTCGATAGTCTGAGGCATGATGCCATCATTTGCTGCAACAACCAGTATTGTCATACCAATACCTGAAACGCCCGCAACCATATTTTTGATAAACTTCTCATGACCGGGCACATCCACAATACCTACACAGAGGTCACCCTCGAGTAGGCATGGTGCAAACCCAAGTTCAATAGTCAATCCCCGCTCCTGCTCAGACTTTAAACGGTCAGTATTGCATCCGGTAAGCAGCTTTACCAGTTTTGTTTTGCCATGGTCCACGTGCCCGGCAGTACAGATCATCATAATCACATCGGATTCAGTTCCGGCTTTAACAAGTCCTGGCGGTTGGTGTTTCATGCAGCTGGGCCTAAATTTCTTTACACACTTCCTCGTAAAACATCATAGCCGGGCATCCGGCAAAAGATATGGCAAGATTTGCGGCTTCCTCGATCTCTGCTTTAGAGATTCCCGAGGATACGGCGCTCTTAACATGGGCAAAAAAACAGGGCCTGCAGCACTGCACAACAGAAAGGGATATTGCTATCAGCTGCTTGGTGCGCTTATCAATAAGGCCTTCCTTGTTAACCTGTTTCAAGAAATCTTTAAATAGTGAGAGTGGATTTTCTGAACCTTCTTCTGCCACAGATGGCGGTGATTCGCAGCAGCTTTCTTCTACAGGATTATCGCAGCAGGAATGTTCCTCTTCTGTCGCAGGCGTGGAAACTGACTCTTCCGATTGAGATGAAACAGCATTTTTTTTCTTTTCTCCCATAATTAATCCCTCCTTTGTGCCGATAAAATTTTGGAGCCGCGTATTAAAAACAATGATTCTACACTCAGAATAATCTTTGTCTTGTTTAACGATTCTCCCAATGATAGAAGTGCTTTCATGTCCACGTTTCTTCATCTCTTTGACAAACGATTGAGCCATTTTTTCAGGCATGGAAATCAGCAAGCCCCCTGAAGTCTGAGGGTCATATAGAATAGGCAGGTTCTCTTTGCTTCCAGTGTCTTCTACCTTGACCCAGGCCATAGAGTATTCCTGGTTGCGTTCGATGGCCCCGGGGAGGATATCATTTTTAAGACATTCCTCTACGATGCCGAAGACCGGCAAGGCTGACATGTCTATCTCTGCTGCTATTCCACTTTTTTGAACCATCTCTACAAGATGACCTGCAAGTCCAAATCCTGTGACATCGGTACAGGCATGGGCCCTGTATTTAACCATCAACTCGGCGGCGTCTCTGTTTAATGTTGCCATGGAAGCACCCACTTCGTTGAGGCTTTCCTCACTAATCCGGCCGATCTGAGCAGCAAAGCAGACAATACCTGTCCCAAGAGGTTTGGTCAGCACCAAAACATCTCCAGGGCAGACTTTATCCTGTTCCACAGTCTTCTTTGCGTCTATTAATCCGGTTATAGCAAAGCCGCACTTTATCTCTTCATCATTGATGCTGTGTCCGCCTATCAGGCTGCAGTCAGCCTCCTGAAGTTTATCTATTCCGCCCCGAAGTATTTCCTCCATGATACTTCCGTCAAGTTTTTCAATGGGAAATCCAATAATGGACAAAGCTGTAATTGGCTTACCTCCCATGGCATAAATATCGCTGACAGAATTGGCAGCGGCAATCTGCCCAAAGAGATAGGCATTATCCACGCAGGGCGAAAATACATCAACAGTCTGTACCAGGGCGTACTGGTCATCAATTCGGTAAACACCAGCATCATCCCCTGCAGCAGTCCCTAGCAGCACATTGGGATCAGTCACCGGCGGCAACTTCTTCAGTATCCGCATCAGGTCGACTTGACCAATCTTGGAAGCACAGCCGGCTTTCCTCACATATTGAGTTAAGGAAATATCTTTTGTTTTAACAGGCAGTTTTTCCCCTGCACAGGTACAGATGTTGAATTCTTTAAAAGTAAAGCAGGGACACGCCTGTTTTGGATTGCAGATGCAGTGGCCTAATTTTACTGAACGCGCCATGACCGCTTTGCGGCGTTTGAGATCAATCGGCATACAAACTCCTTTTTCAAGAACTGGTTATATGTTTCAGGGCATCCAGAAGGATTTCTTCCTCACCCTCAAGTAATGTCCGCATGTCCAGAAGCACTTCGTTTTCTTTGATTCTTGTTATAATAGGGGGTTCATTCTGCCTGAGGAGATGACTTAAACGGTCAGGCGAAAGGGTAGAAGAACGGACTGCCAGAACGAAGGTCTTTATCGGAGTTCCGGGCATGGAGCCACCACCTGTTTCACTTTCACCCTCCTCCACACGCACATCCATAGTTATCTTTTTCTCTTCAATCTTCTTTTTTAGTTTTATGGCTCTTTTCTTGAGCGTTTCTGCAGGAATGGTCAACATACGTAAAGTAGGATGGTTCTTGATCAATGTGTCCGGCTCGAGAAAAAGCCGGAGAGTTTGCTCCAGGGCAAGGTCCGTAAGTTTGCATACACGGGTCATCCTGGTCAGGGGATGTTTTTTAATTCTGTCTATCAAATCTTTCTTTCCTACGATAATCCCTGCCTGAGGTCCACCTATCAACTTGTCCCCGCTGAAACAAACCAGATCTGCGCCAGCGGCAATACTATCTGGAACAGTAGGCTCTTCTGGAAGGCCGTATTTCTCCATGTTAACCAGGGCCCCACAGCCCAGGTCATCAACAACAATAACCGGCTGCTTTTTCTTGATAGAGACAAGGTCAGCGACCGGCACCAGCTTGCTAAATCCTATAATCCGATAATTACTGGGATTAACCCGCAGGATTATTCCGGTATTCTCAGAAAGGGCCCGCTCGTAGTCGTGCAGATGTGTTTTATTTGTTGTGCCCACTTCCACCATTATGGCGCCGCTCTGATGAATACAATCGGGAAGGCGGAATGAACCACCTATCTCAATTAACTGACCCCGGGAGACAATAACCTCTTTCCCTTTACACAGCGCCGAAAGAATAAGGAGTGTGGCAACAGCATTGTTATTCACTACCATAGCCGCCTCGGCACCAGTAAGCTTCTGGAGCAGGTACTCGGTCATATAGTTACGTCTGCCACGTTTTCCTGTCTGCAGGTCTATTTGCAGGTTGCAGCATCTATTTAGCTCTGACAGAGCATCAACAGCCTGTTGAGGCAGCACGGCTCTTCCAAGGCCAGTGTGTAATATTATTCCTGTCGCATTAACCACATGTCGCAGCCTCTCTGCTTCGTTCTTGAGTAAAACCGACTCCACCTTCGCCACGATGTTTTTGATTTCAGGAGGGGATTCTCCCTTCTTAATATGACTCCTGAACCAGTTCAGGACATCGTGAATGGCATCCAGAACCATCGGCCGAGAATATTCCTTGACTTTAGCCTTAATCCGGGATTCTTCCAGCAGATGAGAAACAGAGGCTAGATTGCGCCTCGGATCTACACGGCCGGCCGTTTTACTAGTTTTTTTTACCATAATTTATTTAGCTGGCGGAGGCGAATGGGAGTCGAACCCACCCACCACGGTAAAGTGGCACAACGGTTTTGAAGACCGCGGGGACCACCGGGCCCCCCTCACCTCCGCAAATAAAAAATACGCTTGCCAGTATAAATAATTACCGTCGTTAAAAGTTAAGTTTATAGAAAGAATAAATCTTTTTCAACTCAAGAAACAATCAATTGTGGCTTAAATTGAGACAGACACTCTCCTGCCGCATACATCCAGCCGGCTTACCTCATAATGATTTTTGTTTGGGAGGATAGAGATTGGTGTAAAATTATGAGGGAGGGCAGAAAGATAGGTCTTCCTAATTCTTTGGGAACATAATAGAGGAATCTAGCTGCAGGTTTTCTGAAATAAAGGCCAGTATAAAAAAACTTCATCTACAGCAACAAAGATTGTAAAGTAAACAAGAATTAGGTCAGGACCGGTTCTTATATTTAACTTTTAATTTGGCCTCGATTAAATCGCTGTGTCCTAACTGAAGCAATTTGGCCAATCTGTGAACAAAATGGTCTTCGTAGCTATCCAGCTTATCATCGGCATAAATTACCTTCCATGCCGCCTCAACGATTTTTTTCTTCTCTTCTGTTGAATAATTCTCATTGATCAAATGAGTGAATTCCCAAAGATCTGCACTATCCTCTCGCTTCCTTTTGGCAATCTCCATCAACTCTTCTATGGCTTCAGCCGATATATCAAACTCTTTCTTAAAGATAGATGTTATCGTAGCTTCCTCAATGCTGCTGAATTCATCATCTGATTTCGCCACCTCAAGAAGAATAACACAGGTTGCTACTTGAACCCTTTCAAACTCATCTTTCTCATGAGAGCCTGATTCTAAAACATCTTTTTTAAGTAGAATCTTTTTTAAATCGAGCATGGAAAAAATTTCTCCTTCACTCCACAAGACAACTTAAGGAGTAATTCCAATTGTCATGATAATAAGGCTCAAATCTTCAGTCAAGGATTTTTAGTGTACAGCGTGGTAATGTTAAAGAAGATTCAATTGGAAGGTGGGCTTGATGAATCAAGCCCATACAGAAAAAATAGGGACTTCCCCCAGGAAAAATTGGAGATGGCCCCTATTTATTATTACTTTTTAAATTTCTTCTTTAATAGATATCGAGTAAAGGACTTTCCGTCAATTTTAGTATATTTAAAATCCACGTCATTTTTGAAATCAACGCCATCAAAATTTACTGGTTCATAAAACTTTGTGTATTTAAAACACGCATCTCCATCAAATTCAGCATTTTCAAAGCTTACACCTTTAGGAAATTTTACGTATTTAAAATCCGCATAATCCTGAAAAGTTGCGTTGTTAAAATGGCCGGATTGCGGAAATTTTGTGTACTTAAAATTCGCATCGCCTTGAAAAGTGGCACTGTCAAAATGTACAGATCGCGGAAATTTTGTGTACTTGAAGTTTGCATCTCCGTAAAAATGTGCATTTGAAAAACTAATGTCTGTTGAAAAACTCGTATATTTAAATAAAGCTTCTTTATGATATTTTGTATCTTTAAAGTTAGCTTTCTCTAAAAATTTTGCATACTTAAAAGCTGCTTTTCCTTTAAACTCACATCCCTGAAAATTTACGTCACCATGAAAGATAACATTGTGTGTCTCGTTTTTCTTGTCATCATGGAAATATCCAATCACATCCCCACTAAAAACACAGCTAATAAAGGATACAGGAGATTTGACATTGTACCAGTGCATATTTGTCGACCAGTTTTTGCGTCTTGTTCCCTCTCTGCGCTCGCGATTCTTCTTGTCCGGAGTAACATCATCAATGGACCTAAAATCCAGGTCACCGATAATTTCGGCATTTTTATACTGGATAGCTTTTCCATTATTGATTTGATCGATGATCTTAGTTGCTTTAACCTGTGATTGGGCAAAAGTAAATGTTGGAACAAGAAGCAGTATAACTGCGAGTAAAATTATTGCTTTTTTCATATTGCCTCCTTTTATATCTTGTTTATAATTCACAGCCACAAAGGACAGAGTGAGGCTGTTTATAGAATTTGATAACTTAAAATACAAACGTACCTTCTATTTATTAACCTGAATTATTCATGTTTATATACTTTATTAAATATACGTAAATTCTTCAAAGAAGGTTTACATTATATCCAACTTTTAAGAAATATTCTCCTCTATGTGATTGTTTTATGGAGGATACAGGATGGATTGATATAATTCTAATCTGCAGGATTTCTAGAAAAAAACTTCAATCCGAGTCTTTTTTGATTAAAAGGAGGAGCATTATAAGAGGACAACCTTTTTAAACAAGAAGCACTGTCCTTTTATTCTTTTTTCGATTTTTTAGAATTTGCCAGTAATACGGTAAGTCTTTGTGAAAAGACGACACCAGCCCAGGTCATCGTTACAAATCCAGGCTTCCGGCGTAGCTTCAAAAGCAAATTCTTGAGCACCTGGTTCAAGATTAAAGCGAATGGCCAGAATTCTATCGTCTGCATCATCTTGACCGCCGTGCTGTGCTGCATTAAGTATATTCTTTTCCAGTGCAACACCTGAGGTTGGTTTTAAGGCTACTTGTGGCGGAGCGGAGAGATTGTTCCATTTATGACCAGTCGTTTTATCTACTTGTAAGAAGAGGTAAATTGTACCCTGATTGGGATTATCAGAATCACGAACAATTTTAGCCTTAACACTCATCGGTACATCTTCTTCACCTTTCCCCGTGCATTGAAGCAGCTTGAGCTGTGAACTCTGAGGAATCTGTTTTAGAGATATCTCATCTGTAATGGATTGTGGCTCAGGTATAACACCTGAAACCTGGAATTCTGCTGTGACCTTCTTTGGTTCTTCCTCGCCTGCTTTAACCAGAGCTGTGACAGTCGCTTTGAATGCTATCTCGGCATTACTGCTCTCCAGGGACCACAAAACTCCAAGTGTATGGGGATAGATATCAATATCCTCATCTTTGCTGCTGCGGCGGCAACCGGATTTCAACTGATCTTTGATGAATTTCACACCTTTAACATCGGAGAAATCAACCAGGATTGATTCAGACTTATCAAAACTAACACCCTTTTTCGCATCCGGTTTTACGGTCAAATAAAGACGGCTTTGTCCCTCGGTTGTAATCTTCGGTGGAAGGGTTCCCACTTCAAAGGAGAATGGTAGGTCTTCTCCGGCATCAAGGCGTTTCACCTCTAAAGTAAACAGAGCGGATCTTGGCACTTCGGTAGCAGGTACTTCATCATTATTGCCGATAGCCATCATCGTTTTGTCGCTCTTGCCCAACTCTTCCCATTCTTCATCCGAGATCCCTGATGGACAAATGTTTTTCTCAAGCCATTCCTTTAGTTTATCCGGATTTGCCCAATTCCTGCTTTCCAGAAGTGTTCCATCGGAGCCGATAATAAATTCAGAATTAGGCATGCGACCGTAGGCTTTCTGCATGGCATTTTCCATATTGTCGATTATCCATGGAAGTGTGAGTTGGAGTTCCGCATTGGCAAGCCGTACATATTCCTGACGCATCTCGAGACTATCTGTCTGAGTGAATCCATAAAAACCGGGATGGGGTTCACGACTGAGGACGTAGTAGAAAGAAATCCCCTTACCTGCGTATGCTTTGTTGAGAGTCTCCACCTTGGAGACTTTTCTACGCCAAGGTGGTCACCGTACAGCCTCCCCACTGGATGTACAGATAGGTACCCTTGTAGAGGTTACTGAAGGGAATCTGATTGAGGTTGTTGTCGTAGATCATCACATCAGGAACTTTCTGGCCGATTTTGGGAGAGCGCTCTTCCCAGGGAACGCGCTGTTCTCTCTGAGAATACAAAAACATGCTCACTAAAAAAAAGACCAGGATGAGGCCCAGAATAATTGTGTTTCTCGGCTTTCTCATGCCTCTCCTCCTTCTCATTTTTGTACTGATGAATCTGTTGAATCTAAAAAACTCATTCAAATTATATGGATTTCAAATTAGTTATGCAACAGTCTTTTTCTTATGTTTATCCTAAACAATTTCCGATTTTTCTGTTAAAAAAAGAAGTGACCCGTGAAGGACTCGAACCTTCAACCTACAGATTAAGAGTCTGTTGCTCTACCAGTTGAGCTAACGGGCCATAAAAATCTTTTTTAGTTTAGAGAAGTCCTTCAGCCTTGTCAAACTGACTCTTCTTTTCCTTATTCATTGTGGGTTTGATAAATCAAATCCTAACATTTAAAAACTTACAATTAATAGAAAAACATTAATAAATTATCTAAATACCCATAAAGTGGACTTGATGAATCAAGCCCCTACACAGGAACCAATAATTGTGGACTTGATGAATCAAGCCCCTACAAAAAAACGAGCACAGATTCTCATAAAAATAAAAAATGAAAAAATGGCTTAACCCTTTTACAGACGAAAGGTTTTCTTTTATAATGGCAGCCAAGAGGATAAACTTTCGATGAGTCTGAACTTATTCCTAATCCTATTTACGGTCATATTCACAATAACACTTGTGGTTCTCTTTATCTTCCTTGTCTTGTCTTCGAAAAAAACATCTTCTAAAATCGATGAGATAAAGGGTGCCCAATCAGAAAATCAGGCTCTTACTCTTATGCAGCAGCAAATCGGGCAACTCACCCAGAATATAAATCAACAACTGCAGAACATGAGCACTCAATTCCAGAAAACTACAGGAAACATCGGCAGCACTTTAGGCGATGTTAAGAAAGACCTGGGAAAGATGGAAGAAGTGACACGCGAGGTCCTGGACAAAGCCAAGAGTATCTCAACGCTGGAAAGCCTGCTCCGTGCCCCAAAATTCAGGGGTGGTTTTGGAGAGCTTTTCCTTGGAGACCTGCTGGCTCAGATCCTTCCTCCTGCCCACTATGAACTCCAGTATAAATTTAAAAGCGGAGAAAAAGTTGATGCTATAGTAAAAATCGGAAACAACCTTGTCCCTATTGACTCCAAGTTCCCCCTTGAAAATTTTAAAAGGTATCTTGCTGAAGAGAACAGCAAAGAAAAAGAGGGTTTGAGAAAGAAATTCGCCTCTGATGTTAAAAGGCATATTGACGAGATTTCGGAAAAATATATCCTCCCTGACGAAGGGACCTTTGATTTTGCCCTGATGTACATCCCGGCGGAAAACATCTATTATGAGACCATCCTCAAGGAAGAAAATCTTGGGGAAGAGCGGAGTGTTTTCTCCCATGCTATCCAGAAAAGAGTTCTTCCTGTCTCCCCTAATTCCTTTTTTGCCTATCTGCAGGTCATAGTGCTCGGGCTTAAAGGGCTTCAAATCGAAAAGTCAGCCCAGTATATTTTCCAGTCTCTGGCACGGCTTCAAGGCGATCTAAGCCGGTTTAAAAACGACTTTCAAATACTAGGAACTCACCTGGTTAATGCCAAAAGCAAATTTGATGATGCAGAGAAGCGCCTGGATAAATTTTCAGGTAAACTGGAACATACGAGCGAAGAAAAGCCGGAACAGCTTCCAGCTAAAAAAACTAATAAGAAAAAATCTTCTTAATCCCTGCCAGCTATTCTTTCTAACTCTTTGACCCTTTCCGGGCTGGCAATAAGAATAAGGATATCTTTTTCCTGTATAATAACCTCTTTTGGGGGATTAAAATCATAATCTTTCTGCCCTCCCTTTCTGACTGCAACTAAAAGAGCGCCTGCCTTCTCGCTTATTTTTGATTCTTCTATTGTTTTTCCAACCAAGTGAGAGCCTTTCCCGATGGTAACTTCCTCAAAACGGAGAACTTTTTCCCTTTCACGGAGCATCATGTCAAGGAAAGTAACTACTGCAGGACGGACCATTTCTGAAACCATTCTCATGCCGCCGATAAAAGCAGGAGAGACAACAGCATCTGAGCCAGCCTTCCTCATTTTACTGTGAGATTTTACATCAATTCCCTTGGTTACAATTCTTATTTCGGGATTAAGGCTGCGGGCAGTAATTGAAACAAAAAGATTCGCTTCGTCTGTGGGAAGAGATGGGAGTATTCCCCGGGCTCTCTCGATCCCGGCTGAGATAAGCATACTATCTTCGGTGGGGTCGCCGTGGATAAAAGGCCCTATTCCGGAAGCGGAAAGCTTGTCAATTTTCTCTTTTAACGGCTCAATAACAATAAAATCTTTTTTTGTATGGATGAGCTCCTGGATAATAGTCTTTGCGGTCTCATCGGTCCCACAGACAATATAGTGGTCCTTAAGTTTGGATATTTCTTTTTCCATTCTTTTTCTCCCAAGAATGTTTTTCATCTCTCCTTCGACGATAAAACTTGTAACAGAAGAGATAACAAAGGCAACGGTCCCTAAACAAACAAGGATAAAGACCGAAGTAAATAAACGAGCAGCCGGATTGGCACTGATATCAAGGACTTCTCCGTAGCCAACTGTGGACAGGGTAATAACAGTCATATAAATGCTGTCTATAAAGGACCATTCTCTTCCTCCGAAAGTTTTGAAACCAGCAACTCCGATTAATAAGACTACGAGAAAAATTGTTAGAGAGAGAAAAACCCTATTTCTGCTGCTTATAGCTTTCATAGCCAAAAATTGGCTCTATTAAAAACAATTTGAATTTTAGAGACTGGATTGATTACTAACATTTCCCTGAGTCTGCTTGATTATAAAAGATAAAAACAGTTCTGGCAATACAGTGAAAAAATACTCACGGTAAAGGAATTATAAATCTGGATAAACTCTAACTAAAACGGTTTTCTTTATACACTTTCACTTTTTTCAAAAAAATAGGCCCCCAGTACAATCATCACAGAAGAAAAGACCGCCAGAAGAGCAAAATTGTAAGCGATAGAAAATGAGGAGACACCAAGCAACACCGCTCTCAGCCCGTCAACACCGTATGTGAGCGGGTCTATTCTTGAAATGTACCTCAGCCACACAGGAAAATTATCCAGAGGATAAAACGCTCCTGATAAAAAGAGAAGAGGAAATATCACAAAATTCATCACGATACTAAATCCCTGCATATCTCTCATCTTTGAGGCAAATATCAATCCCAGGCCGAGGAACGTTATTGCAATTAATGTCATAAAAACAAGTGCCAGGAGTAACGATGAGATACTGACAATCTTAAAGCCAAAAAGAAAGGAAATCCCGAGAATGAGAATCGCTTGAATCAACGCGGTTGTTGCTCCCCCTGCGATCCTGCCGAACACAATAGAAACCCGCGTCACAGGCGCCACCATAATCTCTTTTAAAAACCCAAACTCTCTGTCCCATAAGACCGACAACCCGCCAAAAGTCGATGAGAAAAGTATACTCATTCCGATTATACCGGGGACTAAAAACTGAATATAATCCACTTCTCCGGACATTCCTGGAATAGACATTCTTCTAAATCCCAGTCCAAGAAAAGCAAGAAAGAATAGCGGCATTGCCAGGGTTCCGAAAACCCGGGACTTCGCTCTCAGGAAACGCTTCATCTCACGCAACCACAGAACATAAATCGCTGTTTTATTGATCATCTTCTTCTTCCCATCCTCGCTCTTATCATCGCTAAGTTCCGTTCAGTCTGGCTGGCTTCTTCTTCTCTCATGGTCCTTCCGGTGAAGTGGAGGAAAACATCCTCAAGGCTTGGTTTGCGCAGATGGACACTTGTGACATTAACTCCATTCTCTCTGGCAATATGAATTAACTCCGGAATCCTTCTCTCACCTTTTTCCATCGTCAGACTCAGGGTCTTTTCGTGTCTTGTCATATTCTTAATCCAATCCAAGCTGTTTATTTGGTCAATAAGGGGATCAGCCTCTCCTTCAATTTCCATGGAGACAACATCTCCTCCGAGTATATCCTTTAAACGAACAGGTGTATCCATGGCAACAAACTTTCCCTGGTCCATGATGGCAACTCTATCACAGAGGAAGTCCGCTTCTTCCATGTAATGAGTTGTCAGAATTATGGTGACTCCGCCTTCTTTATTCAATTTTTTTATATAATCCCAGATGTGTCTTCTCGTCTGTACATCCAAGCCGAGAGTCGGCTCATCAAGGAACAGAACTTTTGGCCAATGGATCAATCCTCTCGCAATCTCAAGTCTCCTTTTCATACCGCCGGAATAGTTCTCAACCAGAACTCTCTTCTTCTCTGTTAACTCAACAAGCTCAAGAACTTCTTTTATTCTTTTCCTTCTCTCCGCCTTCTTTATTCCATACATCATCGCATGAAATTCAAGATTTTCTTTCCCTGTCAATTTGATATCAAGAGCAGTCTCCTGAAAAACAACTCCTATACTCCGCCTGGTATCATCTTTGTTTTTTGAAATGTCGTATCCTGCGACTTCTCCGTATCCTGAAGTTGCTTTTAGCAGGGTAGAGAGCATATTAATGGTTGTTGTTTTACCGGCTCCATTTGGCCCGAGGAGGCCAAAAAGTTCACCTGTCTTTACAGAAAAAGAAATTTGGTCAACGGCAACAAGCCCATTAAATTTTCTGGTCAGCTTATCGACCTTTATTGCATCTTGTTTCATTGCGCCTTAAATAAAAAAGTCATTTTACCTTAAATTTGTTTCAAAATCTTCACTTTTTTCAGACAGGACATTTCACAATTCAAACTGATTTTTACGTAGTTCTTCGCGGCAATCAGGGTAGAATGAGCTTACTTTTCTGAGCGTGTTTTAAAACTTCAGCGGATGCCTGAAAATAATCCTATTCCTCAATAATGTTAAGCCAGTCTCTTACAAGCTTGTGGTACTGCTTCTCCACGTTTATCATCCAGGACAGGTCTTCGTTCTGGCTGGCAAGATGGGAATAGCGGTCTTTTACATAGCCTTCTGGATAAGAAATAAACCGTGTTTTTTCATAGACCTTCTTTAATTTTTCCCAAACAATGTCGAACTCTTTAAGGGCATGAAAAATCTTCTCCAAACCCTGGGCTCGTTTCATTTTATCAGCTGTATCACAATACTGTAGAGCAAGAAGCAAACGGGGAGAAGTTGACTGAAAATCATTAATAGCTGATAGGAGCTCAAGGTGATAACGGTTGCGACGCGCTTTAAGTGAAAGGTCTTCCAACAACGCTTTGATTTTTGAATATCTCTTTATCTCTTTCCATGCAATATTGAGCCGTTCTTCGTGCTTCTGGCTCCACTGGCCCGGATATTGAGGATCGGGAAGATCCAAAAGTTTATCCAGCCGGCGGTGACTTCCCTTCTCACACAGTGCTCTGTTCCAGAAAGATACAGCCTGAAACAATTCCGCATAAAGCCGGATAGCATCCACACATTCAGGGCCAAACTCACGCTGCAGGTACGCGCTTTCATAATCTTCCAGGCTCCGTCCTTCAGGATTCCAGCTGAATTCTCCGGAAGCAATCAGTCCACGCCAGTAAGTCTCCATATGTGGAGAGGAATCGTCCCAGGCAGTGCATAACATTCCGCTAATTTTCTGCTCGTCCGCCACTTTAATAAAACTCTGGATTATGTTAACCCTGTCATCCTGAGGCAGAAGAGGATGGACATTCTGGGCTGCTGTGGCGATCATGGATCTAAGTTTCCGCTTATTAAACCACTCCAAAGCCTTAATATTGCCTTCCTGGCGCGCCAGCGTGTAATTCCATCGCATATAAACACAGTTTTTTGGATACTCCTCAAGCACACTGTCCAGGACAGGCTCTCCTTTCTCCCACAATTGAGTTACTTCTTCGTGGTCAAGGTCACTCCACATTGTCTGCCATACTCCGGCATATTTGAATATCATATCATCCCAGAAAATGGGGATCCGGTTATGTTTTTGGGCAAAATCGCAAACCCGTTTGAGCCAGTATAGATTAAGAGCCAGTTTTCCTTCTTTGTCTGCCATTGGCTTGCAGCGCGGACATAAACCAATTTCCCCCACCTCGTCACCGCCTACATGCAGGTAACGGCTGCCTGGAGTAGCATCAAAAGCATCCAGATAAAGATCAAAGAGAACTCCATATGTTCCCTCATCAGCCGGACAGAATGCCCAACGACTTTTTGGGTCTTCCCGAAGGTGGGCGTATTTTTCATGCTTGAGGATAAAAGTAGCATGCCCCAGCCCCTGCACTAACGGGCTTATTTCTATATGGCGGCGGCGGGCATAGCGTGTAAGCGCTGCCATCTCATCGATACTGATGGATTGAGGCGCTCCAACAAGCGGACGGCGCCTGAAACGCAGTTTGTCTTCAAACTCAAAAATGATAGCGTTTATCTTGTATCGAGCGAGCCGGTTTATGCTGTCATAATAGTATTTCATCGTATCCAGGTGATGTTTGACATCAATGTGAATTGCACGGTAGGAAAGGCCTGGGTAGTCGGTTATTTTGCAGGCTGGTATAGAAACACCAGTGTCGCGGGCATCTTCAAGAAGCTGCTCAAGAGTCTGGCAGCCGTAAAAAATTCCGGCTTCTCCTCTTGATACTATCTCGACACTTCCGTTTTCGATTCGAAGGATATAGCCCTCCTCGGATTCAGGAAGAGACTTTTTTGTTAAAAGATTTAGCGTCAGAGTCCCTTTCTCTCCTTCATATTTAATCGGTAAACGTGCAAGAATTGGCCCCATTACAGGCCGGAGGAAATCCCCTTTTATCCGGATATTTTTTAAAGTCTCAAACTCAATGCCCGGGCCACTGAGAATCTGCACCTTGCGTGGCTGCGGTAAAACTTTAAACGGAGCGGGTAGAGTTTCTGCATATGTTAGAGAGGCAATTCCCAGAACAACCGCAATTAACAATATTCTAAAGAGTATGTTTTTGAACTTTTTCATTATTTTATCTCCCTAAAACAAAATATTTCGGTTAATTACACATTTAATAAACTAGTGGGCTTGATTGGTATGCGTATTTATTAAAACATTTGGCCAAAAAAAACAAATTTTTGATGTGCCATAAATATCTGGAAACAAGAGTTAATAGGTTACTAATATGTTTGATTAAGGTAAATACGTTGATAAAGAAAATTCATATTACTTTTTTTTAACTTCTTTGCCTTTCTTATCTCTGTATTCTAAAGCTTTCCTTGTTTCAAAATAAATTTCAGAACAGAAATGGAGAATTTCATCTCTTTCGAATTCACTTTCAGCAATTTTTTTAAATGAATTAGAAATATATTCGAGACCCACGTCTGTTTTATACTCTGGGAATCTAATATTTTGAAAGGCAAGAATTGATATACAAATTTGTAATCTTATTACTTCGGAAAAACTTAAGTCCAATAAACCAGCTCTTTTTCTAATATGCCTCTCTAACCATTGAGGTAAAAGAACCTGATATGATTTCATCTCTTAAATCCTCCTATTTGAATTAATATTAACATGTTTTTTGGAAATAACAATAAATTTTTATATTGATATATAAATTGTTTTTATGTATATTAATATTACTATTATAATAAATAATATTTATTTTAATGTTTCATATAATAACCTAAATAATACATCAAAATTTATGTGACTAAAGAGGGCGATATTAAGAAAACAAAAATTGTGTTTTCGATTCTGAACAAACTTCCAGGGCCAATGAGAAGAAATCGCCATGTATTATACCTGATTTTATCCTTATTTATTTTATCCTTATCATTTCTATCGTTTCCATCAGAAACGATTATTTTGTCCTCAGCGAATAGCGTTAGAGAAGATAAGTTTAATTTGCTTCTTATTACTATAGATACACTCAGGGCAGATAGGCTGAGCTGTTACAGCCCTGCACACGTTAAGACTCCGAATATTGACGGCCTAGCCTCTAAGGGGGTCCTTTTTACAAGGGCTTTTGCCCATACCACAACTACCCTTCCATCCCATACAAATATTCTCTTAGGAACGACCCCCCTTTTTCACGGAGTTCATGATAATATCAATTTTAATATAAAAGAAAAATTTTTAACTCTAGCTGAGCACCTTAAAGAAAAGGGCTATTCAACTGGGGCATTTGTCGGAGCATCCCCACTTGATTCAAGATTTGGTTTAGACCAGGGATTTGATGTATACGATGATGACTTTTTACCTGTTGGAGCACCAAAACTAACTTCTGGAGAACGAAAAGGAGAAATAGTAGTTAATAATGCTCTTAAATGGTTAGAAGGCCAGCAAGGTTTGTGGTTTCTATGGATACATCTCTTTGACCCACATTATCCTTATGAACCTCCCGAGCCATTCCTGACCCAATATAGAGACAAGACTTATGATGGCGAGGTGGCTTACATAGATTTTATTCTTGGAAAATTATTTCAGTATATTCAAGTTAACAAATTGTTCGAGAAGACTAAAGTTATTTTCACGTCAGACCACGGAGAATCCCTGGGTGAACATGGCGAACCAACTCATGGAACTTTTGCTTATAATTCTACTTTGTGGATTCCCCTTATTATCACTATCCCAAAAATCAAACCGAATAAAGTATCTCAATTTGTCTCTCACATAGATATTTTTCCAACCGTATGTGAGGCCTTAGGAATTGAAGCCCCCTCATTCCTACAAGGTGTTTCTCTTATGCCTCTTATAAGGGGAGAAAATTGGCCAACACGTCTTTTGTATTTTGAGTCACTCGAAGCTTATTATAATTTTGGATGGGCCCCACTGCGAGGTTACATAAACGGAAAAGAAAAATTTATTGACTCTCCAATACCAGAGCTTTATGAATTATCCTTGGATTTTGGAGAAAATAATAATTTAGCTAATGATAAGAATCTAGGAAAATATAAAGAAAATTTAAATAAGATTACCAAACGCCATTCCAACCCAGACAAAATTAATGCGAGAAATAAGCTTGATAAGAATACTCTGGAAAAGCTTAGAAGCCTTGGTTATATTGGCAATCCAACGGCACCTAAAAAAGAAATATTTACAGAAAAGGACGATGTAAAAACACTTTTTCCTCTCTATAACAAAGCTGTCGACGCATACAAACATAGGGAAAAAGGGGAGATAGATAAAGGAATTTCTCTTTTAGAGCAGTTCATAAATGAAGAAAAAAGAATAGATTTCGCTTATGTTTTTTTGGCTAAATTATACAAAGAAAAAGGAAAAAATCAGGAGGCCTTAAAGGCTTTACAAGAAGGTCTTGAGCAGCATCCCATTAGCTATGAAATTCTTTCTGTGTATACTGAATATTTAATGGAGTTAGACCAATACGATATAATCATTTCTATACTTACTTCTAGATACTTTCCTCAAATGGAACAAGACCCTGAATTTTGGAGTATGTTAGGTTTAGCCTATTTAAAAAAGGGCAACATTGAAGATTCGATTATGGCCTTTGAAAAAGCCGTCTCTGTAGATGATGAGTATGTGGATGCCTTATTCAATCTTGGTTCAATCTATCTATCAATTTTCTTAAGAACTAAAGGACAAAATGAATTACAAAAAGCTCTGCGAAATTTAAAGAAGGCAATAGAAATAGATCCTAGTTATGCTAAAGCATATAATAGCCTGGGTGTTGCTTACTTCCAAGCAGGCGATTGGGATAATGCGATTTATTGTTGGGAAAAAACTGTCCAGTTAAGCTCGGAATTTGAAAAAGCAAATTATTATTTGGGTCTAATGTATCTTTCTAAAGGAAGAAAGGATAAAGCATTATTGTTTTTTGAAAAATATGTAGCAAAATTTTATAATTCCCTTTCTATTGAAGAAAAAAATAAATTAGATGCTTTTATTCTCAAAGCAAAAGAAAAAAAATAAGCTGATTTATTTTTTATCAATTTTCCTTTTAAGCGGAAGCCAAATCCCCTAAATCCCCTCTTTTATCTGATTCCAGTTTTTAATTTTATATCTTTTTATCCTAACTTCGCCTGTTTCTTCTGAAGAATAAATATCATAAAAAAAGCCATTTTTGATGATTCTTGGAGTAAAAGGAAGCTCTGTTGTATAAAGGTAATAGCCGTCCTGACTGAATATATCAAATTTTCTCTGTTTGTTTTTTTCAAAAACTGATTTTACTTTTCTGACATATATTCTTCCTTTATCATCAGATAAAATTCTGTCAAAAAATGGTCGATGTTTTGGAAAATCAGCTGCTTCTTCAACTACATCTCTGGGCCATTTCCTCCCCTCTTGAGCTGTATCTTCAATGGCATCATTTATGATTTTGTCTTTTTCCTTCTGACTGATAGACAAAAAGGGTTCATCTTTTTTAACTATTAAATAATTATTACCACCCTGGTCTAACAAAATTAATTTATACTCAGGGCTGTAACCATAAACAACTCCTTTTTTAAATACAGGAGAAAAATTAAGAACTGGACTATAATCGTGAGTAAGACCAAACGCGCTATCTCCTCTGAAAACTGTACTTGTTCCAGCAAACTCAGAAATGTTTTTTATTATTTTCCCTGTCGAGTCTATAATAACTACTCCAAAGTTTTGACCTTTTTTAGAGCTGATAAAGCCGCTGGCAACAATATTTCCCTCTAAATTCACCACATAGCCAAGAAGATAAATTGGGACCACAAAGCTCTTTATGAATTCCCCTTTAAAATTGAACATCTGAATCTTCCGCATCCCTGAAACATAAATATTACCTTGACTATCAAGAACTATATCAAAAGGGCTCGTAAACTCTCCAGGACCCTGTCCTTTTCTGCCAATTGTCTGAAGATAATCTCCATTCTTATCAAACTTCTGCACCCTGTGATTTCCAGCATCTAAAACATAAATATTTCCCTGACTGTCTACATTAATGTCATATACGCGGTAAAACATATAATTGTCATCTTCTTCATTTCCGATCACCAGATCTTCTTCCAAATCAAAAACTATTTCACCAAAAAAAGACTCATTTGGGTTTTTAACAACTTTAATCCCGTTTTCAGATCCAACTTCCCCTATCCATTCAGCCTTTTGTTTTTTGCATACTAAAGAAAAAATAAAGAAAATAATGCTAAATATGATTAAAACAAATTTTGCTTTTATTTTCATTTTTCCTCCTATAAAAAAGAATTTTTTGATTCTTTTCTTGACTTAACTCATCTTAGAATTGAAGACTGGTAAAAGTCAATGATATAATCTTATACAATTAGAAAGAAGGAGGATATTATGGTTTGGGAGCTCCGCATTTACTTTTTAGACAATGTGTCAAAAGTATTTGAATTTGTTTCTTTAAAAGAGGCTGAAAGCAAAAAAATGGAAATTATAAAATCCGGGCTCGAAATTAGAGAAAGCTGGGGGAGGACAGTTTACCCAGCACATATGATCAAAAAGATTACAATAAGAAAAATAACTAAAAAATAATCAGCCTGAATCATAAAATAGGGACAGGCCCCATTTTATAACTTTTTCATGAATACCCGGGCCAGCATCTTTTTTATATTAAGGAATTTCTTTTCACCAATAATTTTTGTCAATCTCTTTATTCAAGCACTTTAAAGAAAATTGCTGCTAAAAATCCCAGCAGTGTAGAAAAACCACATATTGCCCCGCCTTTATGAAAAGCCTCCGGCATCATGGTCTGGGCAATCATGGTCAGCATGGCGCCAGCAGCCATGCCTTCTATAATCGCAAAAAGAAAATCAGGAGCTCCCACAAAAAATATGTTTCCGAAATAAGCGCCAACTCCTGTTATCATCATCAATGACGTCCACATCCAGAAGATTTTAAGAAAAGAATAGCCATGTTGGCGCATGCCGACCGAACTGGATAACGATTCAGGGTAATTGGAAAGAAATAAGCCTGCAATTAGAGAAAGGCTGATTGAAGAATGGAGCATGCTCGACCCAATAACCAGAGATTCGGGAATACCATCAAGCAGGATACCAAGCCAGATAGCAAGTGGTGCACCACTATGCGCCGACGCCTCTTCTTTAATTTCAGTACCGGTAGGAATTGTTATTACTTCATCCAGGTTATCTAATGCTTTCCGTTCCCACTGTTTTGCCTTTTCGGGATCTATCGTTTGCTTCTCTTTCAAGTCAGTAATTCTAGCGCTGACAAGTTTTTTTACAGCTTCAGCAAGTCTTGGGGAATTTCGTATTAGTAAATCAAAATGTTCTTTTAGAATGATCCACACCTTAGTATCAGTAGCTGTGACCGCAGTGGCAGAACGAGGCTCTCCGGTCATAATTGCCATCTCGCCTAAAACATCGTTCTCTTTTAATTCCGCAATCTTACGCATATTGCTTTTTACATCAACAATATCGACTTTCCCGGATTCAATAATGAAAAGACTATCACCGGGTTCACCCTGTCGCAGGACTGTGCTTCCCTTTTGATATGTCCGGCTGCTCACATAATGAACCAAGGCCTGAATTTCTTCGGGAGGCAAATGGTGAAAGAGAGGTATCTGACTCAATTTCTGGCAGATCTTTTTATATTGCCGAACTTTTTTCTTTCTCAAATAATTGATCGTGGTCGCTGCTTTTCTTAAGAATCCTCCTTTATTATTAACAACATGATTAAGTCCAACAAAAAACAAGCCACCTAGAATACATCCCAAAGCCAGAGGATAAAAATCACCCTTTTCTAACGCGTCACCAACTAAATCTATTGTCAAGGCAGCAAGAAGCGCACCGCTGCCAAAAGCCATTAAAAACGCCACAACCTTGTCTTTAGGTTTCCAAAATCTACTGGTAAGCGCCCCAAGAGGAAGGGCAACCGCACTTATTAAACCAAAGATTAAAGCCCTGAAAGCAAGCCCTTCTAACATGATTAGCTCTTGTAGTCCTTTATTTTCCTTAACAACTCTTTTAATATCTTTTCTTCTTCCTGAATTTCAAGCATTTTAAATGAAATCAATCTTTGTGCAACTTTGGCAGTGGATATAGCTTGTTCAATATTGGGCTTTCCCTTTTTTAATAAATTAATTTCCTCTTCTAATGTTTGGATCAGGTTTGTATTTACAAATGGATGCCTTTTCATAACCTATCTCCTTCCAAGGAAATTTCCTTTATCCCAGCTTTTTCTCCTATGAGGCAACCTTCGTCCTCCTCTCTTTTTTGTTAAACTGGGAGAACAGGCTTTCTCTGACCCCTACTAGCTTCAAATCCTCTAAGTTGTTGATTTTAGCAAAAAACTGGCACGCCCGAAGGGATTTGAACCCCCGACCTTTGGATTCGAAGTCCACCGCTCTATCCACTGAGCTACGGGCGCACCTCGCGGGATTATATTACATTATCATCAAGTTCATGTCACCTAGACGATATAAAAGAGATTATAAAATTATTGACTCTTCAACCCAGCTGTCCTTTTAAATCCCGGGGAAGCCGGGGCTTTAGGGGATTTGGCTTCCAGGTGAAGTATGACAGCTCGATTAACTCGACTAAATCCAAGAGGTTTATCAGTATCCTAATCGAAACATAATGACTTTGTTATATTCTTTTCTCTCGATAGCATAGAAAAAGTCATTCGAATCCATACAGCGGACATTATAATAAAGATTTTCTCCGATCTTTGAATAGCTTAATAATTTTCCTGATGAATCGAATAATTCAACTCCAAATTCCCATTTACCCTTTGATTTTCTAAAAGCAAGAAAATTCACTATAAAACCATCAGACAATTGAAATATGCCTAAGGAATTTTGGAACGATTTGCCCACAAAAGCTATTCCCTGTCCAAACGATTTAAAATTGTAATCTTGGTCTCTTCGAATATTCCTGGCTTTGTTCACATCATGAAATACTTGAACTTCATATGGCTCTTTAATGTCCGATTCTCTACCTATTATTTTTAATAAGCCTTTATTTCTATAGATGAAAATCTGATTATCGTAATAATATTTTGTATAAAGAATATCTCCATTGTTTTGAAAAGAGCAATTTCCCGGAAAAAAGCCAAAACTGTGTTCCTCGAATTCCTTGTTATCAATAAATTCATAATCTATGTATGATTCTGTTATATTCCAATCCTGACCAAACTCGTGAAATAATTTAAGGCTATTACTCAATTTACCGAAGAATACATAGTTACCATCGGTAACGAATATTTTGGATGGTTCAATCCATGAACCAACCATCAACTTTTTCGTTGTTTTTATTAGTTCTCCTTTATCTGAAAAAATGTTAATCCGCCTTAACATGCTATCAAAAGCAATCAAATCATTATTGATATTCACAGAAACAATTTTAACGTTTTGAAACTCGCCAGGCCCCTGACCTCTTCTGCCGAGAGTCAAGAGATATTCGCCATCCTTGTTGAATTTCCGAACCTCATTCAACTGTCTGTCTGCTACATATATATCGCCCTTACTATTTACCGCAATGTCAGAAATATAAACAAAGAGAAATTCTTCAGGCCCATCTAATTCTCCTATTTGCCGTTCTTTAATGATTGTAACATTGGCTTTCTCTTTTGAATCCCAAAGCCCTTCCTTCGGATTTCTCACAATTGTCACTCCATTTTCTTCCTCAATTGTTCCTCTCCATCCAGCTTTTTGCTTTTGACAGGAAACGAGCACTATAAACAATGAGAGAAGTAAAATTACTGGAATATTATTAACCTTACTTCTCATTTTGCCCTCCCTTCTAACCTTCTTCTATCTAAAATCTTAATACCCTTGCAACAACCTGTCAATTTATGTTCTTTACAAGCTTTTTTCTTTTCTGATATAAAGACAATGGTTCTCTTTTGCCGGCTGAGGAGAGCCCCTACCTATTTGGTTCCCACCAAAAACCCCCCTTTTGCTGACAACGGCCGGCGTTTATTATGTGAAAAATCAATTCATCCATTTTAATCTGATCATCTGGTAATTTTTACTCAAAAGGCAAATATAACTATCTTTTCTCATTTAAGCCTTTAGCCTAACCTTAAAGTAAGATGAGGTTGGGCAAGAAGACAATTGACAAAGAAAAAAATACATGCTACGCAGATAAAAGGGGGAAAATTTCAGCCTTTATTATTGAACCAAGAGGAGAATTAAACAAAGTGAGGCTTTTAAAAGCTTTGAGTTTAATTCTTTCAGAAAAAGATATAATGGATTATTTTAAGTCTAGAGGGCATTCATTTCGTCCTGCCGAAAAAGATTTCAAAATATGAAAAAGGGCGATTCTTTAAGGGTTTAAAACTCTTCTTTAATTTTAATTACCATTTAAATCATATGAAGAAAGCAGCAATTTATGCTCGCGTCTCAACAGAGAGACAAGAAGAGCAAAAGACAATTGAATCGCAGATATGTGAGCTGAGGGAAGCCTGCAAGAAAGACGGAGTCGTAATCGTTAAAGAATACTTTGACGATGGTTTTAGCGGAGGGATTCTCGCAAGACCCGGGCTGGATCAACTAAGAGATGATGTTTCCAGGGGTTTATTTAATACGGTTTATATCCTTTCGCCTGACAGACTGGCACGGAAATACCTTTTTCAAGCACTGGTAATAGAAGAACTAAAAAAGAAAGAAATTGAAGTCATCTTTTTAAATAAGCCAGTAACAGATAGTCCGGAAGATCAACTTTTACTTGGAATAGAGGGACTCATCGCTGAATACGAGAGGGCCAAAATACTTGAAAGGACGAGGAGAGGAAGGCTTCATAGGGCAAAGAATGGAGAAATCATGGGAGGCTCAGCTCCATATGGTTATGATTACTTGGCAAAGACAAAACAGAGGGCAGCTTATTACAAGGTAAACGAGAAGGAGGCAGAAGTCGTAAGGATCATATTCTCCCTTTATTTGAGATTCAGGAGCACTTCGAAAATTGTCAAGGTCCTGGCTAATAAGAAGATTAGGACAAGAAATAACTCAAAATACTGGTCAAAAGGAATGATACATAGGATTCTTACAAATGAATGCTATCTTGGAACAACTTATTACAACAAGCATGACAGGAGTGGAGGGAAGCGAAGAAAAAGGGAAAGAAATGAGTGGATTCCGATAAAAATTCCAAAGATTGTGAATGATGAGATTTTTGAACTGGTTCAGAAGATCTTAAAGAGCCATAGAGGAGGGAAAAGAAGAAGAATCTATATTTTATCTGGTTTGATGAGATGTGAGAATTGTGGTTCAAAATACATAGGATTGAGTTCTAATAAGGGTCGACATTTCTATTATCGATGCGGAAACCTAGTCAGGAGGTTTCCTCTGCCTAAAAACTGCGATTCAAGACCTGTGAAAGCGGAAAGAATTGAGAGCGCGGTAATAAATGCAATTAAGAATGCGCTGTTGAAACCTCATATACTGATAAATCATATTCTGGGCCTAGCTAAAAACATCCTCGAGAAAGGAAAGAACGCAGAAAAGGATAAAGAAAGGCTAGCGAGCAAAATGAAGAGCTTGGAGGATAAAAAGGCAAGGCTGCTCGAACTTTATCTCGAAAAGCTTATTCAAAAGAGCACCTATTTAGAGAAGAGAAAGGAAATTGAAGAAAAAGAGAAAGAACTAGAAAAAAGGAAAGAAGATGTGAGTCATATTGCGCCTTATATCGATAAATCCTTGATCATTCAGAATGTAAAATACTTTTCGAAACTGGCGAAAGAAAGGATAGAGACACTAGAGCCTCAAAAATTACAGGAGTTCTTGGCATATTTAATCGATGAAATAACATTCAATTCAAACAAAATGAAAGTAAAAATATCGGGACATATCCCGATAACAAAGAAAATGGATGACTCAAACTATGATACATTGTCTCATTTCTGTCCTGATTTGATGAACGAGACTAGAAACAAAAAACTGAGTTTTGAGTTAGAGGTGAAGGTCTGATGATACTGCGCGCAATGCACAAAGTTCGAACTTGGTCAATGAAAATTGCTATTAATTTAAATGATTCAGACGAATACTATATTCCGGATTTTAATGAATGAAAACAGAAAAAACCAATACTATATTATATTCTACCATTTTCTTGCATAAGTTTTTCGATCGTCTCTGCTTTGATATGAGAAAAACCAATTGACCAACTTATTTCTTTCACTAAATCAATAACTAACGGTATCCGGTTTTCCTTTAATTCTTGGTAAGAAATTATTTTTGTAAACTCAAGTCTATGGTCTATGGGAGAAGATGTAATATTGTCAAACTTTCTATATCCACGAGGCGCAGGCAAATCTTGAAAATCTACACTCCCTAATTTATTTAGTGATATTTTTAATTCAAGTAGCCCCCAATAACCCAATTCTGTATAAAGCTTAGTCATTGTATCAAAAAACATATCTGTCCTTCTTAAGATATCCCACAAAAAAGTATGATGCAGTGGTTTGCTCTTCTCATTTTTTCTTGTATGGCATAAATTTTCTCTATGATAGAAAAATCCATAATGATTCAGTTCTTCGTATAAGATGTAACCACTATGGTCATTAAAAAAGAATCCGTATGCTCCGTCTTGAGTCGGATGAAACTCGCTATGCTCCATCATATATATGGGAAAAGAATATCCCCATCCGCGAACACTGATTTTACTTGGAATCTCTTGTCTAAGTTTTTTGTAGTCAATCAATGTTTTAAATGGATAAAGAGGGCTCATCGCAAAAATTGTATCTGCATACTTAATGACTGCTCCTGCCTTTTTACAAAGGATATTAAATCTTTCATCAGCTTTTTTAAAGAAATTATTTTTAAGTTCAGTGGATCTTTCTCGTTTCTCAACAAGCCAAGATATTCTATCTATGGTCGCTAATTCTTCAGGTTCATTACTTGTATCGGTTCTAATATAGACTTTAGTATTATTCTTAATTCCGTGTGGAGTAAGGTTACTCTGTGGTACTCTGACAATAATGAAGGCTGTTTTACCATCTTCCGAAGGACAAACTTGAATTTCAGGAAACAGGGGTGGAGTTATATTCCCTAAAATAAGATTATTAATTTGTTCACGTAAATGCTCTTTGTAGGGAAGGCCGATGGCTGGTATTTTTGGCTTACTATCTTCGTCTTCTACGCCAATAACAATAAGACCACCCCACGTATTAGTCATTGCAGCTATAGTTTTTACTAAACCTTTATTTATGTTTTGCTTGTAATCAAGATGTATGCTTTCTTTATATTTTTGACTACAGAAATCTACTACGTCTTGATAGGTTATTTTTTCTATTTCTTTAGTGAAAAGCATATGTAATAACTTGTTCTTACGAAACTTAGCCTTAATATTTTAAAAAAAATTTCTATCTATGTAAAGGAAGGGAAATTTTGCCTGAAAAGGTAAATTTTACCACCGTACTGCGCGCAATGCACAAAGTTCGAACCTTAATTAGTGAGAATCTTGAAACTTTTAAGATTCCTGTTTTAAAATCACACAACAAAATTCGTAATGTTGACTGGCGATTTATTATTAGATAATATTAGAAATGGTTGATAATAACAATTAAAAAGGAGAACCAAACAAAATGTATCAATATTCATCCTTTCAAAAATCTAAAAAACGAGTTTTTATAAGCTTTGACTATGATCATGATAGCGATTTAAAAACACTGTTGATTGGGCAGTCTCGACTTGAAGGCTCTCCTTTTGAAATTTCAGATTGGTCTGTTAAATACGAGTTGTCTGGTGATTGGAAAGCGAAGGTTCGAGAAAAAATAAAAAAAGTGAATGTAGTAGCTGTTATCTGTGGAGAACATACTGATACTTGTTCTGGTGTTAATGCTGAAGTGAAAATAATACAAGAAGAAGAAAAGTCTTATTTTTTACTTAAAGGCCGGAAAGATAAAACATGTAAAAAACCTAATACTGCCAAGCCTTCAGACAAAATTTACAGCTGGACTTGGGAAAACTTAAAGCTCCTAATTCATGGTAACAGATAAATTATGAATCAAGAGAATTTGTTCAAAGTAGATGAAAAAACATACGGGGATAAATATAAAGATCACCTTTTTGAACAGTATAAGCTTTATATTGATAGTGCCGAAAGAATAAGTGAAAGAAGGCAAAACGCTAATAATTATTTTATCACAATCAATGCAGCTTTATTTACTATCCTTGGTTTATCTTTTAAAATAGAATTCCTACAAAACATTGGATGGCTTCGATCTTTACTCTCACTTGTTGGTATAATTATTTGTATCATATTCTGGTATTTACTGCGCTCTTATAAACAAATAAACACGGGAAAATTCAAAGTTATCCATCAGATTGAACAGCATCTACCCCTTGCACTTTATGATTATGAATGGGAAATTCTCGGAAAAGGAAAAGATAAAAAGATCTATTACCCATTTTCTCACATAGAATTATGTATACCATGGGTATTTGGAATCATCTATTTGGTCATTGGAATAATTTGTGTTCTATTTAAATAAGCTAAGTTTAAAAATCTTGTAACTCCATAAAGAAAAAAGAGGTAGAATGTTTGCTTCTTTTTTTTATTGAATAAATTTTTTCCCAAAATCTTCACTAAAGATCGAAGGTGGTTACTAAAAATGCTTTTAATATGAACGATCCGGATGAATCCTTTGTTCCGAATTTTAACTGTAATGATTTATCTATCTAAATATATCAAGACATTTCTTTTCTTCAGGACTAAAATCCTGATAAAAGATCAAGTTTGGATTTGGATATTCTTTTGAATTCATATCGAGCATTTTATTTTTAACATAATTCTTGTATGTTTTGTCTGCTTCAGAATTTCCACGTAAATATTCATGTACACAGCCTGCAACAACATCGGCTAATTCAATTCCAGGCACTATTTCAGATTTTTTTTCAATATCAATATTAATAATCTCACATTCTTTAGCAAGATCCACCCAATCCTTATCTATAGACTGCGGGGTATCAATGATATATTTGTATTCGCTTGGATCAATGTTATTAACCAGAGCTTTTTTTGAATTTTCAATATGTTGTTTTTCAAAATAATTAAGAAAAAGCGTATGTTTTGCAGAGCCAACAATTTTGTTTCTAATAATTTCAATAAATTTGTCTTCACCTGTAAACTGATCATTTCTTAGACTCATTAATGTTTTAATAATATTGTACTTATTTTCTGATCTGTCCTGAAAATGTCTAGGAATTGAAATTGTAATAAAGACCTTAAAATCTATTGAAAATATACTTTTGAAATTATTTGGTTTCTTTATATATCTTCCCCATTTCAATTCTTTAACACCAGTTTCATGTTTTAAAAAAATAATCTCTTTTCTTAAATTCTCATATTGTTCTGGAGTAATTTTAATCCAAGCACGTATATAATAATCTCCTTCCTTCCAATAACCGGATTCATCTGAAAAAATTAAATAATTCATAATATTATAAATTTAATTACTAACAACAATATAGAAAAAACTGACTTTAAAAGCAAAAAAGCCAAACGTACTGCGCGCAATGAATAAAGAATGAGTAAAGGTCTAAGGGAGAATATCTAATTTAAATTTAACTCATATAAGAAATTTAGTAAAGAAAAGGAAGTAGGTTTTCTACTTCCTTTTTTGAAAGAACTAATTGACATCCCAAGCTTTGCAATGCTTTCCATACTCGCAGTCCTTACACCAGAAGCTTGGCCGGGGATAGAAGATTTGAGAGTGGATTCCTCTTAGAACTTGGCAGGCAAGAGAAAAGAACCTCTTATAATCACTTATGTCTCTTTTTGTCTTTAGAATAATCATTTTCGGCTTTTTCGTCTTGACGAAATTCACCACTTCCAGACGCTTTGGAGGCTTCTGATAGAGCATTTCATAAGCATAGCTGTAGGCAGTAAGCTGGAGGTTATCATCAACATTTTTCTGATTATACGTCTGATTTGAGGTTTTAAACTCAACGATTGTGTCATCCTTTTCGATAAGGTCGATAAAACCTTCAAGATTTAATCCAAGACTATCTCCGTTTGAAGGATTAACTAAGGGAACGACAAAGGGAATCTCACTGTCAGCTACTCCGTTGTGTTCTTGATGATAATAAAGTGCCAGGATCTCCTTTGCTATAACCGTTAACTTCGCCTCATCCTCACCGCTTTTGTATCGTATCTCAGCATCTGCTCTCTGACTGTACCAGTCTGTGTCAAAAAGCCGTAAAAAATCATCCAGAGTCACCTTGTTTCCATTTTTTCTCTCTTTGTGAAACCAAGAAAGGGTTGAGTGAATGGCGCTTCCAAAAGCAAGCCCTGACGGTTTAAATGGCACTGGAATTTTATCAACATAGCGAAACCTGTACTTAAGGCTGCATTGAAGGTAGAGATTCATCTGGCTGCTAGAAAGGTGCTCTATCATCCTTTTCTCCCTTGCTCTCTTCAAGTAATTTCTCGATCACGTTGCTCGCTTCAACTTTGGTTACATCTTTTAAAGAATCCACTTGAAAGAGTTCCTTTAATTTTTCATGAGCCTCGTCTGCCTCTAATCCATTTCCAGCTAAGATTCTAAATAGATATCTCTTTTGCGCATCAGTCATAAGAGAATCATCTTCTTTTGGATTTCCTTTCTGACTTTTTTCTTTTTTCACATCTGTTTTCTCGTTTACCGAAGCCTCAAGGTTATCTTCTGAAGGAATCTCCTTTTCGTAAAGATAGAGACTCAAAATAACCTTTCCCTCATTAGTCCTTAATTCGATACACTTAACCTTATTTTTCATTCTTTTCCTCCATATTTATTAGATTTTAAGGTTCTACTTTCAGCTTAGCTTATAGATGAGTTCCAACAAGAGAGGATAATTTGTTTAAAGAGGCAGTTTTTCCTGTCTTTTTATTTAATTATTGGGGATTTATTATTGATATATATGAAAGAGTCAGGAAACAATAAAAATCCAATCACTCCCTTTGCGATTACAGATTATAGGGATATTAAGAAACGATTCGGAATCAAAGAAAGGAATCGAAGAGGACATATGTATATTATTGGCAAGACCGGTACCGGAAAATCCACATTAATAAAGAATATGGCTGTCTCAGATATCAGGAGTGGAAATGGTACAGCTTTAATAGATCCTCACGGAGATTTAGCAGAAGATGTTTTGAATTTTATTCCCAAGAAAAGAATAAAAGATGTCATCTATTTCAATCCTGGGGATTTGGAATTCCCGATAGCCTTTAATCCCTTAGAAAAAGTTCATCCTGACAACTATCATCTCGTAGTCTCTGGTATTATCTCGGTTTTAAAAAAAATCTGGGTGGATTTCTGGGGTCCAAGACTGGAGCACATCTTAAGGCATTCGATATTAACCCTTTTGGAATATGAAAATAGCACTCTGCTGGATTTGCCAAAGCTTTTAACAAATAAAGAATTCAGGAATAAAACCTTACGATCCGTATCTAATCCTCAGATAAGAGAATTCTGGTTTAATGAGTTTGAAAAATACTCTGTCTGGCTTAGATCCGAGGCTATTTCTCCTATTCTTAATAAAATCGGTCAGTTTCTGACCAGCTTGCCTCTTAGAAATATCGTTGGACAGAAAGAGAATACTTTTAATCTAAGGGATTTGATGAATGAAAGAAAGATACTTATCGTTAATCTTGCCAAAGGGAAGATCGGAGAAGAAAATTGCGCTCTTCTAGGAGCAATGCTGGTAACAAAGATTCAATTAGCTGCTTTAAGTAGGGCGAATTTGGAAGAAAATAAGAGAATACCATTTTACCTTTATGTGGATGAGATCCATAATTTTCTTACTCTGTCCTTTGCTGATATATTATCTGAAGCCAGGAAATATGGGTTAAATCTCATTCTTGTCCATCAATATATAGAACAGCTTGATGAAAAAATAAAGGCAGCTATTTTTGGAAATGCAGGTACAATCATATCTTTCAGAGTGGGAGCTGAGGATGCTAAATGTTTAGCGAAAGAGTTTTCTCCTGTTTTTGACGAATGTGATCTGGTCAATCTTTCCAATCATCATATCTATCTCAGATTAATGATAGATGGAAAAACTTCTCAGCCTTTTAGCGCTAATACGTTAGCTTCACCAGAAATAAAAACCTCTTACAAAAGAGATATTATTAATCACTCAAGGAAAATGTATACCAAGAAAAGAAGACGAGTTGAAAGAGAAATAATTTATAAAGCTCCACCTTCCTCTAGTAATTATGAGCAAAGGCTTCCAATATAATCCGTCAATATATCTGCTTCCCGATGAAAAAATTATCTTTAAAACCAATCCTCATTGGCTATTTATCGTTATTCCCGTTGCTGCGATATTCATTTTCTGGATAATCTATCTTCTTTTTGTCTGCTCATTTATAGGAGCTGTACTTTTAGATGAGTTTGTGAATTTTTGCATCCTCATCAGTTCTTTTGCTTCTGTTTTTCTGATAGCAGTCCTTTATCTCGATTGGAGATTTAATCGACTCTACCTCACAAATTTGAGGCTAATCAAGGAAAGAGGAATCATCGGGAAACGCTTTATGTCTATCAGGCTTGATAATATAGAGGATATTATTTGTGATTTTGGAATTTGGGGCAGGATATTTGGATTCGGGCATTTAATTATCGAATCCGCTGGAACTCATGGGAAGATGGTCTTTAAAGGAATGCCAAAACCGAGAAAGATAAAATTAAAAATAGAAAAAGAGATGGGATAAATCATCTAAAGCATTTCTTAGATTCAATTTTTTTCAACTTTTTTAAAAAACTCTCTGCCAAAATAAATCGCACCTTAAAAAAATAAATATGGAGGCATATCATGAAGTTACAATCTTTAATCGAAGAATTAGAAAGACAAAAACCATTGAAATGGGACAAGGGAATCCACTCTTCCCATTTGGAGATGGCTCTTGTTGAAAACAAACCCAAGTTTCAAATCAATAGCGATCAATCCTTTTCTGTCACCAAATCCTGTCATAGTCAGATAGCTGACAAGCTCGATATCCCTTTTAAGTACTACCACAAGATGGAAAATGAGGCTCCTGAACTTCTAGCTGAAAATGTAAATGCCTGGCTAAAGAAAACAGATAAAAAATTCTTCATCCGTGGATTAGGAGACTCCATCAGGGCCTTTCTCAGTGAGAGATACAGAGTGATTGATCATATGAATGTTCTCTATTGTTCATTAAATGAACTCCAAGCTCATGAGGCTGAGATAGAAGATTGTTATTTATCCGAGATAGAGATGAACATCAAAGTGAAGAGTCAAAAACTAAAGGATTTCGTCAGACACAAGGACGACTTGATAGTCGGAGGCCTCTTCTTTACAAATTCAGAAACAGGACATAAGGCTCTAAGAGTGGAGCCAAGGCTATTTAGAGTTAAATGCTCCAATGGAATGATCGTTGAAGAATTTGTCACGAGAGAAGTCCACCTTGGAAATGGAGACGAGCTATACGATGAGATGATTTATCTTTCGCTTAGAAGATCGATCAAGGAACTTTTTTCCAGGTTTGGAGAGATTATCCAGGCTCTAAGAGAATCAACTGAAATCAAGATTAATAATCCCCAGAAGGTAATAAATAATGTGGTAGAACAGTACAAATTAAGCGAAGCCCAGAAAGAAAACATCCTTATGGCTTTTGGAGCAGAACCTGAATATGACAAGTATGGAATCACCAATGCCATATCTCTAGCGGCCCAGAAAGAAGAGACTTGGGAAAAGAGCGTTGATCTGGAGAGAATAGGTGGGAAACTGATTTCTCTTCCGATAGAACACTTTAAAACATTAGATGTATAAAGATATCCATGTTTTACCGGGAATCCATAATAGGCAGAGAGGAAAGAGGAGATGAAAAAACATCTCCTCTTTTTATTTAGTGAGGATTATTGATATTTTCAATCATCTTTAAAAATGAGGTGCTAATTCGTGAAAGTGTCCTTTTATGCGATGAAATCAAATGTTCACCATAACATACGACTTACAATTTCTTTTAAAAGGAAGCATTTTAATACGACATAATACGACAAAAAGCGACATAATACGACATTTTGTAAAAATAACTAGAAATATACAATTAAAGTGAATAAATTATAAAGGGTAAGGGAATTCAAAATAATGAGATGTAAAATACACGCAAAAAAGATAGGAACAATCTGCATTTTATTATTTGTTTTACCTGTATTTTTAAATAGGATCGCTTACTCAGGAGAAAGTGGAATTTTCAAACCGAAATTAAGCATTAAGCTCACAGGTGGATTACGCTACATTAATGTCGGAGATATAAACAACCATATAGAATCTTTTGATAATTATATGTCAAGTCACCTTTCACTCTATGAGGGCGGTAAAATGGGGAAAATAAACAATTATGGCCCTGATTTGGAAGGAGAATTAAGACTGGATATAAGTTCTAAGTTTGCAGTTGGTGTTGGAATTGGGTATATATCCGGGAAAAATGAAAGCGATTTCCAAACCGTTGGTTTCTGGCCTTTCGGTATGATCTATGCATATTCACCCCCTGCTGACTTATTTGAATTTGTTGTAGAGTCAAAACTCGAAACTATTCCTATTAAATTAGGAATTTATTACACCATACCACTTGGATCCAGAATTAATATCTTCTTAAAAAGTGGATTAGACTATTATTTTTCAAAGTGTTTTATATATAAATATAATGAAATTATTTCATTAGACCGGGCTGTTCTTATCCCTGAATTTTACGAAATATCCAACAAATATGATATGAGAGGTAACGGTCTCGGTTTTAATGGTGGACTCGGGTTTGAATACAAAATATCAAATGTTTTAGCTATAGTGCTAGAAATTCAAAGAAGATACGCCAAGATAAAAAATCTTAAGGGTAAATGGATTTATTCCAATACATTTACTCTTGAACAAGGAGAAGACGAGGGAATTCTATATATTGGAAAGAAAAATATGGAAGAAGGATTTAGCGATATTTTTTATCCTGATTTAGTAGTTTCTCCATCAAAGCCAAGTGGAGCTAAAATCCTAAATGCGAAAGAAGCCACTTTAGATTTAAGCGGGTTCTCATTGAGAGTGGGAATAAGGATAAAACTGTTTTAAAAGGGAGGCGATAAAAATAGAAAAAGATTAAGAGTAATTATTAAAATATTTTATTAAATTTTTTTTAGGGAGGAATAAAATGAAAAAAAAGATTGTTTCAAGTATATCAATTATTTCTTTACTTTCTTTAATTTTTCTCTTTGTAAGTAGCAATTCAGTAATGACCCAAGAAAGAAATTCTTTTCAAGATGAATATGTTCCTAATGAGGTATTAGTTAAGTTTAAAAAAGATGTCGGGAAGTATTTAATCAAAGAAGGTATTAATTCAGTTCAAGGGAAAGTAATTACAAACCTGGGCGAGGAAATTAGCACCTTTCAATGGGACTCTGATATTCCTTCTCTTAGATCATTTCTCT
>Ga0209979_1000193_pt1 | contig 97434 bp, 89 predicted proteins | sample AnhtaG_FD_183114 | JGI IMG/M metagenome (GOLD analysis project Ga0209979, IMG submission 183114) | Deep subsurface microbial communities from Anholt, Denmark to uncover new lineages of life (NeLLi) - Anholt_01485 metaG (SPAdes) (version 2) | ecosystem: Environmental > Aquatic > Marine > Oceanic... | reverse complement strand
ATTGGTATTGTCTTCAATGTACCTTTCTATTCATTAGCGGCTATAGCAGTATGGTCATTTATCAGTGCTGTATTCTACTGTTCGAGGACTATCAAACATATATATGCTCTCGATAAAAGAAAGGTTCACCTTAGCTAATTAGGCGATGCAAAAGGGTTTGTGAAAGACTAAACCACCATGGCTGCAGTTTATCGCTTTCTGTGTAGAAGTAAGACATTGATCACTTTCTCCCTTGGCAGGACTCGAACCTTTCTTGGGAATATCGAAGATGAGGCAGAGATACCTGCCTCCCCAATCCTCCCCTAGGATGACCTTCGTTCGTGAAGACCCACTTCGGCCAAGAGCGGGTGTTGATAGATGCCTACGCAGAGCCCACGTGATGTGTAAATCGTCAGCGAAAGTGGCGCAGTATTAAGCTCAGAACTAACGGACACATGGCGAACTTGAACAAGTTTTTCTCAAAGCGGTAGAGTAGTACCGAGGAAAGGAGCACAAGATGTTCAAGGAATCGGCAACTCCCATATCGGAAGTAAAGTCCCATACTGAGGAAACAAGGAGCTTCATTAAGCAGATAAGGCGCATCACTAGGCGCAGATACACTCCGGAAGATAAAGATTCGCATTGTGCTGGATGGATTCCGTCGCGGGATTTATGTCAGCGAGAAGGTATTAGGCGCAATGTATACTATGCCTGGCTAAGAGACTTCATGGAAGCTGGTAAGGAAAGGTTGACCCGGGACACGGTTCGTGACGCTACCAGGCGATGAGGTAGATGGTCTTAAAGAGGGAAAACGATAGGCTCAAGCAGCTCCTTAGTTCGAGCTCTCACTCAAGGTGAATCTCATCAAAAAAACAGAAATGCCCGGCCTAGACTAGGAAAGAGGCGTCGGATGAGTATCAGTGAGAGAGATAAGGGTGCTGGCCATGGTTGACCTCTCACCGTTTAGTAAGAGTCAGGTATTGGCTAAGATGGGTATCCGTGAGAAGAACCTACTATAACTGGGTAAGACTAGAGAAAGAGAGGGAATCAGGAGATGGTAAGTACAAAAACAGGATGCCGTGGAACAAGGTGGGAGCAGAGGAGCAAAAGCTGGTGACAGATATGGCTCGCTCATCACCGAAAGCTCCAGCCCGAGGGAGCTCGCTTTGAGGTTAGTTGATGAGGTATAGCATCTGGATTTTGAGAGGCCACCGTATATCGAATATTTGAGGAGAGAAGGACTCATTAAGGAGCGTAGAAGTAAAGGGATTTGTTGCAGGGAAAGAGTATCATCAGAGGACCAAAAGACCAAATGAGATGTCATCTACCGATTGCAAGGTACCTCGAGAGTGGTTGGTTGGGGCCACTATTACCTGATAACGGGACCTTTTATGATTATTTCAGGCTGGTTCGAGTTATGTCTGGTTCGGGGACCCGAGGAAGAGGGGATATGGATGGCTCCTGTCTTAAGCACTGCCTCTCTTCAAGCCCGGATTCAGACTGTGTCATAATTAAGTACCTAAATGAAACGAGATTTCACTTTATGAAGACATAGACAAAACTCCTGAAATATGCTATGCTACAAGCACTCAGACAAAATAAGGAGCCTTGTCATGGCATATCGTTATGGTAATCGACACCAGATGGAACTTCTTCCACTCTGTATCGAAGATTATGTAAGTTCTGATGATCCAGTGCGAGTCTATGATGCTTTTGTAGAAACACTTAATTTTAATGAACTTAAACTCCATTTAGATCCTCATAAAGTTGGCTCTCCAGAATATTATCCAAAGGCAATGCTTAAACTTTTGCTCTATGGATATTCTTATGGATTGTGAGGAGCTCGAGAAAATTAGAAAGAGCAACATATCACAATATCTCGTTCATCTGGCTGATGGGTGGTTTAAAACCAGACCACAAAACCATAGTCGAGTTCAGGCGAAAAAACAAAGCTGTCCTTAAAAATCTTCTTAAAACATGTGCTCGTTTATGTATCAAACTTGGCCTTATCGCAGGTAATACCTTGTTTGTTGATAGCAGTAAAGTGAGAGCCAATGCTTCAATTAAGAATACCTGGACCAAAGAAAAATGCCAAAGAGCTCTTGAGAAAATCGACAGCCGTATAGAAGCTATTCTTTCTGAATGTGATGCTACTGATGAATATGAACAGAATCAAGATTCACTGGTAAAGATGGAAAAAGAACTGAGAGACAAAAAAGTACTCAAAGATAAAGTTAAAAACATCTTAAAGAAACTCAAAGAAGAAAACAAAAAGTCAATAAATACCACTGACTCAGAATCTACACGCATCAGTAGTATTCAAGGCTCTCATCAAGGATATAGCCTGCAGGGCGCCTTTGATGAAAGAAACGGATTAATTGTCAATTACCTTTGTCCAGAAGGCCACGTTCTAGTATGCAGCTATACAAATAATTATGAAGGACACAAAGTATACATGATGCGAGAAAAAGCTATTTGCAAACAGTGTCCTCATTTTGGTGTATGCACCAAATCAAAGCAAGGAAGAACGATCGCCAGGCTTATCAATGAAGAAGTAAGGCAAAAGCTTGAGGCACAATATGAAGAGAGCGAATCCCAAGCCATTTACAAACTCAGAAAAGAGAAAGCCGAGCTTCCATTTGGACACATTAAACGCAATTTAAAAGTTGATGCCTTTCTCTTAAGAGGTCGTGATGGAGCCAAAGCAGAAGCCTCACTTCTGGCAAGTTGTTTTAATATCAGACGGATGATCAGCATCATAGGTATTCGAGCATTGATTAAGAAGCTCAAGGACCTGGCCTCCTCAAGAGGAACTTCTCTACTGGATAGGCGGGACATTACATCCCCGCTAGCAGGATTAAGAAACTTTGCCTATTCAAAAGAAGAAATCAGAGAAAACAAAGAGAATGATGTCTCTGCTCTAATAGAAAACAGCAATCGAAGAGAGAAAACTTTGATAAATAGAGTCTTGAAAGTATTGAACTCTCGTTTTTTATGTCAAAGAGCATTTTTTCAAATTAATTGTTACACAGTCTGAATCTGGTTCTGGGGGGCTCTGGGTGTGGGAGCTCGCTCTGTCAAGATCTATTCCCAGCTATGTGTCCTAATGTCGGCGAGTGATGAGTCTTTGTAGGCAAGCGGACGTGCGCCATTCTGGACTCAATTGCTTGGATGTGCCGCATCGAGTAGTGCACACGTTGCGTGTCACGGGTTCTATTCTTCGAATTTGGAGACTATGTGTCGCTTAATTGCTTTTTCCCTTTCGACCACGAAATTGTCAAAATCGTCGTCTTTCATGCAGCGAAAAGCATTGTCACTTATTAAATGCTTCCGCAGGAGCGACCTGGTTTTCTCTTCGGTTCCGTGTTTGTCTATAAGCTCCCCGGGGCGGACTCGAACTCCCCGCTCTTAAGAAATCGTCGCCGATTACCATTCCATACGATCGGCGTGTGCGATAGAAGAAGAGTCTGGCCTTAACTCCAACCAGCCATGCAAAATGAGTGTCCGGACATCGGACACTGCTCCTAAATCCTTATTGGTACTGCTTTTTCGACAAGGCGATAAAAGAATACAGGAGAGTTTAGAAGTGAACAAAAAGAGCACTTCTTATATCTCTTATTCGATTTGACAAAACCTATGAAAAAACTATACTGCGTGCGTATAACGTGAGTAAGGTCATCAATAAATGGGCGCTGTCCCCATTAACAAGGATTGCTCACGCCAACTTGAATCCTTTGAAATAACAGTTTCTGCAACTTCAATAAACCAACATCCAGGCTCCCAAAAACACTTCCCTTTATTCAGAAACTACGCCATCTTAGACCACAAAATAGGACTTTACACAAATGCTTATGATAACTAAAAGCGCTACTGGAGCGACATTCAGGGTGAGGGTGCAGCCCGGGGCTAGTAAGAACGAAATTGTGGGAGTTCAGGGAGATACCTTAAAGATAAAAATTAGTGCTCCTCCCGTGAAGGGGAAAGCGAACAAGGCCCTGGTACATTTTCTTGCTAGGAAATTAGGTGTGAAGAACTCAGAGGTAGAAATCATTACTGGACATACAACTAAACTCAAGAGGATCAAAGTAAAGGGTGAGGCGACTAAAACGAAAGAAAAAATCTCACGGTTAACGACACTTCAATCCTGACACGGTTCGTAGCTGCAGTAAGAGGAGAGCCTTTTACCTTATCCCCTAATCCGCACCCCGGCATATAAAGACGAGTGTCCGGACATCGGACACCCCGCCTAAACCCTTATTGTCACCGCTTTTTCGACAAGATGATGAAAAAAATCGGGCAGTTCTACGAGTGAACAAACAAGGATACTGGTTATAAGTCCTATTCCATTTGACAGTGAGCCCCAAGAATGCTATGATATTGCCGTTTTGACTCACGTACTCCATAAGAGGATAATCAAGAAGGCGAGGTATCCGAAACTGCAGAAGGCAAAGTTGGAAACCTTCTGGGGAAAGGAAAATGTCCCAGCCAAGGTTATCTATGGGAGAATCCGTTCGTTCAAACAGGTTGAGAAAGAAATCTTCAGCAAGGTAGGAACTACTGGCAAAGGAACATATTACGTTTCAAAGAAGACAAAGGGGACATAGAGGGGACATAGAGGGGACAAGGAGGCGAGAAGCTGCATAGCCTAGCACGCCGCTGGCGAACGACGCCAACGGCGGGACCTGATGACTCTTACTTCTCTCTTACCACCTGGATGATCGGTAGGATCCTCCAGAACTTCGATCCCTCCTGGGGCGTGCTTCATTGACCACGATCTCTCTTCCCCCGAGAGAGTGTCCGTTGAGAGCCTTGATGGCCTTTTCGGCCTCCTTGTCGATACCGAAGTCTACCAGGAGTTTCCCCAAAATTTCATATGGTTTTTCCCAAGATGGTGAACTGAAGAGGAACTTGGAAGATGAGAAAGTGGAAAAGGACTTTCTGCGTGACGAAGCTCGATATCTTAGATAGAATTTGGGGAAACTCCCAAGGACGTGTAACGTTGACAAACCTTCTTTTCAACCTTATAATAAAACATAGTGTTAAACGTTGAAGCTTTATGGACACTAATACCTACCAATCATTAAGGGAGGGAAGATGAAAACTTATATTTTCAAAGTTATGATCGAAGAAGACCCTTTTGAAGACGGAAGAATGGCCTATCATGCGTTTTGCCCAGTTTTGAAGGGAGCAAGTACCTGGGGCTACACCAAAGAAGAAGCTTTGAAAAACATCAGAGAAGTAGTTCAGATGACGGTAGAGAGTATGATTGAACATAGAGAGAAAATCCCAGAAACACCAGAAGAAGTCCAAATTTTCTCTGAGCCAAAAGTAGCAGTAACTGTATGACCGAAATCGATTATTCAAAACTGGGTTCTCTAACTGCCAGGAGATTGATTAGTGCTTTAACAAAAAATGGGTTTCATCTTGATCGAGAGTCAGGCAGCCATCAACAATACCTTCATCCAAGCAAAGGACGGGTAACAGTTTCTTTTCATCATCCCAGTGATACCTTTCCTCCTAAAACCTTAAAAAAGATCGTTCAAGACGCTGGATGGGCTGAGGAAGACTTGAGAAGACTAAAACTTTCGAAATAGCCAGTCGTGCCCTGCCAACCTTAAGAGAATACTATCCCAAGAATCAAATCCTATCTTCTCCTCATCCTCCCGCTCCTTCTCCAAAATGTAAGTGGAGCCGTCATATCGGTAAGTTAAGGGAGATAGAGGTTTTGTTACATCCGGATGATAGTCTCAACGGAATTTATATTTTGGGTTACGATATACACCTGTAAAGGTGTATTGAGTAGCTAAGAATATAAGGAAGGAACTCTAGGCTGATCCAGCCCTACGTCATTTCTTACTGGTCGGCCATACACTATTATGGATACACAGAGCAGACTCCCACAACTGTTTTTGTCACAACGACGACTAGAACAAAGCGAACAGAATATACTATCTTAGGTATTGACTATAAGCTTGTACGGCTCGTCCCCAAAACTAGAAATCAGACCCGGTTTCTCTCTTTTGGATCCTTCCATGAGAAAGCAAGGGCCTTATGGTTCTAAGTGGAATGTGAGAGCCAATCTTAGTGAACAAGAGCTGCTTTCTTGGAAAGAGACTTGAATGATTAAATTAGCGGAACTAAAACGGCTGCAGGGAACATGGGGCGTGGGCCAAGAAGACAAAAATCTCGATGCTCACTGGAATACGTCCTTGAAGCGTTAACTGAAAAATGTGCGCGACTATCGCTCGGTAGTAAAAGATCTGAAAGTCGTATTGAGTGAAACATTCAGGAGTTAGGCAGCGGATACGCTACAATTGGTGAAAATATTCAGCCGAGTCGAATAGCCAATTGCCATCACACCCTTACTGTCCAGTAGCCACAATCACAGGGAGCTCAATATAAGAGGTACGACGGGCATTTCGGTAGATAGTACCAGTGGGCGCAGGATCGAGGATGGGTATTTCAAAAAAGATGCTCCGGAGCCGCGGGCATCCACCTTGCCACAAGATCCGGTGATCAAGAGCCTTCTCGATTCGACCGCTCGGTCTCGTTAGGCCAGAGTCACCGAGTCTCCGACCGGATTCCTTGTCTCGAAGTATTCCTCGTTTAGAATAGCGTGAGCCAGCATTTTGTAAAGCGCCGAACTCTCCCGCACTGCCAAAATTCCCAACGCCACTACAATAGGGTAGGGGAACCTTTTGGGGAAAGATGAGTGTCCGGACATCGGACACTGGGTCCAAATCGTTACTATTACTGCTTTTTGGACAAGATGATGACAAAATATAAGAGAGTTTTGTAAGTGCGGAAACAAGAGCGCTCCTTGTAAATCCTATTCGATTTGACAATGAGCCTCAAAAACGCTATAATCTACGTGTCTCAAGCAATGCGGCCTATAGAACATCTTGGTTTTGGCGATGAGGGGTTGAGTGAGGAATATGGGCTGACCTGCCTTCTTTTCAAGCCATTGATGCCATTTGTAGCCTAAAATAAAAGGGAAGTTAACCAAAAGATTTCGCTGCATGTATGGTTAGGAGGCCAGTCTTTCTACAAAACTTCGGATTTCGTCCAAATAAACTTCATCCAGTTTCTCTCCTGGCTGTCGCGTAAAAGAAGACGAGAAAACCCCCCGTCTTCTTATCACCTCCTTTTCAGAGGCAAGAAACACCTCTACCGATGGACTTTCCAGTACCAAAAATGGAAGTAAATTATGGAAAATCTCTCGCGCTTTTTGTTTCTCTCCCTTAGTGTATTTATTGTAAATGTGCATCAAAACATCTGCGAAAGCGCATCCAGGCATAACACCACAGGCCCCTCTACTTAGGGCGTCTAGCAGGAACATTCCTCCATGCCCACAAAAGATTCTTAGCTTGTCCTGGAACGCCCTGAATACTGCCGACGTTTTTGGTCCAAGGGGAAGAGCTTCAATTTTGATGTACTGAAAATTGGAGATTTTGTCCTTCATCCTTGCGAGGGTGGGTATGGACATCGTTACACCACTTTGTTGTGGCGCATCTTGAATCATCATAGGAAGAGAAGTAGACTCTCCTATTCTTTTGAAATAGTGCACAAGATTTTCCTCAGTCGGAGGTACAAAATAAGGAGGAAAAACCAAAATTCCATCTGCTCCAGCAACTTCTGCGTGTCCAGTATATTCTAGGGCTACTTTCACCGAAGGATGGCCTACTCCTGTAATTACTGGTACTCTGTGGTCTACTTCATCGATTACGATCTCTACAACTTTTTTCCTTTCAGAATCAGATAGTTTATAAAACTCACTACCTATAGCAGGTACACATACTCCCGAAATTTCTTTTTCTATAAGAAATCTAACAAGCCTTCTGAGATTCTCTTCATCAACCTCTTCCTCTTCATTAAAAGGAATACAGACTACTGGAAATACTCCTTCAAATTTTCTCGCCATTCCCGGTGCCTTTCAAGTAAAATTGGATTCTTCATTACTTCCGCTTAGACCGTGGGCCTGAACTCACCCTTATGAACTGCGTCACCAGGTTTGAAAGTGTATTTATGAATCATTTCATCGCTTAGGTTTACACCAAGCCCCAGGACGTCCTTTGGCACATAGACGTACCCATTTTTCAGTTTTAAAGGTTTCGCCAACAGATTGTCTCGGAGCGGATTTAACGTGCAGTCATATTCCATTATAAGAATGTTAGGGGTTGAAGCAATAAAATGCATATTAGCCATTAAACTTGCCCCTGAACCAAATATGTGGGGAGCGCACTGCATATGAAATGCAGCAGCTATTGCGGCTATTTTCTTGCATTCTGAGATTCCGCCAGCCCTTGTCACGTCCGGCTGAAGGATATCAACAGCTCTGTTGACAATAAGGTCTTTGAACCCAAACTTGGTATATTCGTTTTCTCCTCCTGCAATCGGCAGGTCAACAGAACTTGTCAGACGAACATAGCCCTCGATGTCATCTGGCACACAGGGCTCTTCCAACCAATAGAGATCATAATCCTCCAGTCTTTTGGCAATGGATAAGGCGGCGTTATAATCCCATGGAAAATCTACGTAGGCTTGCCCGGCGTCAACCATTAGGTCGATTTCATCGCCAACCCCCTTTCTAACTGCTTTTACTACTTTCACATCATCCCTTAGGTTAGTGCCAATACGGATTTTCACCGCAGTGAACCCTTGGGCCACAAAACCTTGCGCTTCCTTTACTATCTCATCTATCGGCCGCGCCATACCGGCACTGGCATAGACCCTCACTTTGTCTCTATACATTCCCCCTAACAGCTCATACACAGGCTTACCGAGGCATTTGCCCATTATGTCCCAAAGTGCAATGTCTAAGCCACTGATAATCGGGATAATTACGCCTTTTCTTCCGCAGTGGATGGATCGAACGTACATCTTCTGCCATAGACGTTCTACATCAAACGGATCCTCTCGTACCAACATGGGTTTGAACTGATCCTCGACAATTCGCTCGACTGCCCGTGGAAGATAGGCAGACTCGCCAATCTCCCCGATACCTTGTATGTCTGCATTTGTCGATATTCTTACCAGTACTGCGTTTCTTTGGAGTGTTTTGCCGCCTGACCATTTCCAGGCCTCATTTCCCTGGTAACGATACGATAATAGAATGGTCTCAACATCTGTTATTCTCAAATGGCTCATTTTTAAAACCTCACTTTTTTGCTTCCAAAAGGCATTTGGCAGTCTTCTGCCCCTCGTCCCAAGGTACTTAATTCAATACTTCAACAGTACCATTGGAAATTGACTTCTTTATAGCATCGAGAACCCTGACTGTTTGAAAGGCGTCCTCCAAAGTGGAAGGTGGAATTTTGCCTTTCTTTACACATTGAGTTACAAAAAAATCAACTTCTCTTTCAAAAGATTCATCGTACATCGGGTATTCCCATGGCGGCTTACTGTCCTTTAAACCACAAACCGCATCTTTTCTTGAGAACGAGCTTCCCCCGTTCGTCCCCAGAACCTTAACTTTAAATGTCCACGGGTCCGAAGTCTCGTCTTCAAATGCCCATGAAATCATCAAGCTCGCCGTAGGGCCTGAATCGAATCCCGCCATAACCACGACCTGTTCATCCCCGGTTGGTACCTTCTCACTTCTAAAACAGGTGGCAAATCCGCAGACTTTGGAGGGACTGCCCAAAAGATACAACATTGTGTAGACGGGATGGCAAAATACCTCTCCTAACACTCCATGATAATGCCCTATGTACGTTTCGGGCATGAAATATATTTCCTTCATTTCCATATGGCATATCTGCCCTAGCAGACCTTCTTCGATCAACCTTCTCATCCTCGCAAACTGAGGGAGATATATATAATTATGGCCGGGAACACATGCCCTAGCCGCCTTCTCACCGGTCTCAGCCATCCGGCGTATTTCCAACGGGTCAAAACTTACGGGTTTTTCAACCAAAACATGTTTACCTGCTTCTAAGGCTTTCAGGGTATATTTATAATGATACTCCACGGGGGTCAGTACAAAAACCGCCTCAACGTTTCGATCAAGATAAACTTCATTAACTGTCTCATAAGTTTTGGTATTCCAGTTTTGAGCACATTGTTCTGCTCTTCGCCTATCTATATCAAAAACACCAATCAACCGACCGTCTTCACACCTTTGAAGAGCTCTAAAATGGTTTTCGGAGACCCTTCCTGTTCCAATGAATGCAATGCCAACCTGGCCCTCTGACACTTTATTTCACCTCTATTCTCGTCCAAAGTGCAACGTTTTCCAATCATGTCCTGGTAGTACCAGGGCATCTTGGGATCTTAGCCACTGAATCCCATCTACACACTCACTCAGGTTATGAAATAAACCAATGGGTACCAACTCTTTTAGGTTTTCATAACTCATAACCAGATCGCCCGGAATTATCACCTCCCCCAGGACCGTATTTACAACCACAGCTTGTGTACCTGGAGTATGACCCCCAAGTTTAACTAATTCCAGTCCCTCTTGCAAGACCACGTTGCCATCCACAGTCTCAACCCTGTCGAGAACCTCAGTAAATTCACCCGAAAAGTCCTTGCTATAGCCGGGCTCCCAGGAGGGTGGAGCAATGGCCCAGGCTAACTCATCTCTCTGGCAAACAATCTTCGCATTTGAGAATAAGTTGCCATTTCCAGCGTGATCCCAATGCAAATGAGTACATATTACCATATCAATTGCGGCTGCATCAACCCCGTGTTTTTTCAATATTCTATCCAAAGATCCGACTCTCTCACACCTAAGACCCGTCAATCGAGAGCACTTGTCAGGCGAGCTGAAACTCATATCAACTATGATATTCAACGAGGAAGATTTGATATAGAATACATATGACGGAACCATTCCTGCAGTAGATGGGTCTCCGTTTCGGCATATTACATTGTTTGAAACAGGCCCGAATCTTCCCGCCATAATCGGCATTACTTCGTATACCAATATTAAGCCCCCCCCCGACTACTTGAAAGGTCTTTATTCCTTAATAGCTCCTAACGTGAAACCTTGAACAATATAGCGCTCTAAATACAGGAAGAAAACTAGTCCAGGTATGCAGGCAAGGACGGACCCAGCCATCACCTGGCCCCAATTAACGCCGCCGTGCTGTCCTTGCATTAAAGCAATTCCGACAGTGAGGGTTCTCATCTCTTCCGTTCTGGTAAATGTTAGAGCGAATAGATACTCTTGCCAGGCAAGCACAAACGCAAATAAAGCAACTGCAACTAATCCCGGAGCAGCCAAGGGCATGACCACCTTATAAAGTACTTGAAACCGTGAACATCCTTCAATAATTGCAGCCTCCTCCAACTCCTCGGGGATGGTGTCGAAGTATCCTTTCAGCATCCAGGTGCAGAACGGGAAAGCGAAAGTGCCATAGGCAATTATTAAGGACAGGTAGGTATTGAGCAGGTTAAGCCTACGCATAATCACAAACATTGGTATAACAAGAAGCATTGCCGGAAACATTTGAACTACTATTAAGCCCAGGGAAAACGGCCTCCTACCCCTGAAAGCGAACCTAGAAATGCCATAACCCGCGAGCGATGCCACCACCAAAGCAATGGCAGTGGTAGCCATAGCCACAATTAAGCTATTAACAAGATACTTGGGGTAACTCGTATCAGTCCATATGAATGTGTAGTTGTCAACCCGCAGAACCTCAGGCAGCCATCTCGGTATTTCCAAAAATATCTCATCCGGGGATTTTAATGAGGTCGAAACCATCCACAAAAACGGAAGTATCAGTATCAAGCATATTATGGATAGGGCTAGATAGACCAAACCCTTGAGAAAGGCATCTCGTCTCTTCTTTAGGACGCTAGCCACTGACATCACCCACTATGATTCTTATACTCGACTACCAAATGAGCTTCGCAAAATCCTACATCAGTCTTCTGACATAGAAATAAGCTAGTACCATCATCAGCCCTAGCATCGCTGTAGCCAGGGTAGAGGCATAGCTAATCTGGAAAGACTCTAGAAACAATTTATATGCATAGATAGGCATCAGAAGCGTAGCCGTACCGGGCCCCCCCCGGGTCATAATTTGAACTGTCTCAAAATGATTGAAGGTCCAAATGGAGGTGAGGAGAGCCACAATAAGAGCTATGTTCCTTACTAGGGGGAGAGTTATCCTCAATAACATCTGGAAAGCGCCGGCCCCATCGATCCTCGCTGCCTCATACAAAGTCTGAGGAATCGATTGAAGCCCTGCCAGGAGGACAATTGTTACAAATGGAATTCCCTTCCAGATAGCAACCACTATTACGGCCGGCAGTACGAAAGACGGCTCGGCTAACCATGCCTTGTAGTGGTCAATTATGTGAAGACGATATAATATGAAATTCAATAATCCGTACTGCTCAGCATAAATCCACCTCCAGGTAATAGCCCCGATAGCTGCCGGGATTACCCAGGGAATTAGTATAAGACTTCTGAAAAACCGCCTTCCCTTAATTTTCTGGTTCAGTAGCAGTGCTACCCCAAGTCCCCCCGCCATTTGAACTATAAGAATAACCACAGTCCAAATTATCGAGTTCGTCAAAGCAGTCCAGAAGGAGCTGTCTCTGAAAAGCCTAATGAAATTCTCTAAGCCCACAAACTTTGGTGGAACGGGGATTAATAGGTTTACATTATAGAAACTGGATACTATTCCCCTGGCTAGTGGGTAAAGCAATATTGAACCAATAAGGAGTGCACATGGTGCAATGAAGAAATACGGGATGGAAAGTTTTTTAATTCGATGAGTAACTTTCATCAGCTTCCGGCAGCCTCCCAGAATAGAACTTGCCGACCACCGCTGCGGGACGCGCAACGCCGTCCCGCAGCTCACGTTTCTAGGCTGTCGGACAACCTACCTATTGTGAGTGAAGTTGATTCAGCTTAGCGTGTAGATCCTCAAGGGTTGCCTTCACAGTGCGCTTTCCCATAATCATATCCTGCACGGCAGCGTCTCCGAACAAACTCACAAATGTCTGCCAATGAGGGGTAAACGGGGGTAGTTTCGCGTACTTGTGCTCTAGGAATGGCTGTAGGAGAGGCTCATATGTGGACCGGACAAAATCCATGTAGTCGTAGTTCCATTGTATTGACCCTACAAGATTAGCTAGTTCCTCTACATAGGTCAGGTCCGCGGTGCGACCCTCTTCATATAAGAACTCCAGGAAATCCCATGCTTGCTCTATATTTTTGGAAGCTCTCAGTACGTGGAAGTTGTTAGGCCCCCCTTGCGTCACTCTTCCTCCGGGCCCTCCAAAGATAATGTCGGTAGACCACTTCCCTTCTAAGTCAGGGGCCTTCTGCTTAACCGATCCAACCACCCAGGCTCCGTTATGCATTATGGCAAATTTGCCTGCAGCGAAACCATTTGTGACATCTTCCCAGTTCATGTCAACGATACTGGCCGGAGAGACTTTGTAACGCTGCACCAAATCTACCATAAACTGAGTACCTTCAAGGGCTTCCTTCTGATCAAGCAGCGATTTCCACTTTCCGTCTTCAAGAACTATTACTTGGGAGCCTGCTTGATGCAAAAAGGTAAGCCAGAACTGGCCTGCATTCTCCGCCTGAACCGGCCAACCAAATGCCCATTGGTCAATGTTGCCGTCACCATCCGTATCCTTGGTCAAGGCCTCACCGTATTCAACTAATTCTTCCCATGTATCAGGGGCACCGCTCGGATCCAAACCGGCTTCTGCAAAGAGGTCTTTCCGATAAAACTGAGCCCAGATGCACCCCTCCTGGGGAACTCCGTCAAATCTGCCTTCCTCGTAAGTCACTCCCTCAACAGCTGTTGGCAAAAAACTCTTCTTCATTTCCTCTGGGATGAGATCGGTAATATCGGCAAATGCTCCCATACCTCTGAATTGCCCCACCATTGACCAGCCAGCCATGGTTATGTCAGGAGGTTCTCCTCCCATAATTGATGTCATCAACTGTGATGGAGCGTCAGTCCAACTCACTCTAGTTTGTTCTATTTTTATACCTGGGTTTTCTTCTTCATACCTGGCTGCGGCTTCGTCCATCAGCTCGACCATGCTTGGAATCCAAAGTGTGTGGAAGAACTTCAAGGTAGTAGCGGCGAACAGTAGTGACTGAGGCACGAGGAGAAGAACGACTAGACCCAGAGCGACAACAAGTAGCTTGACCCGGTGTTTCATTTGTTTCCTCCCTTCTCATTCAAAACATTGTTCATGTCTCTTATGGAAAGTACCCGCAACAGACATTGTTTTTTCGACACTTCTCCCTTCAGAAACCTTCCCTTTACCCCAGCTAATGGGCCTATTTATTTTTTTGTCGCTCACCTCCTCTTGGCCCTGGTTTTAGCTCCTGCTTTTCAGACAGAGACCCCAGCTTCTTGTTAAGTGTTACCAAATTCTCCTTTTTTGTCAACTAACGCGCGGACACCCTCTCCTTTGATTCTCAGAAGATTCCGATTTAATAAGGTTGGCACTACGGGAAGACGCAATTGTGATGCCATGCAAAGTTGCAAAAGAAGAGTGTCCGGACATCGGACACGGCTCCTAAATCCTGATCATTACTACTTTTTCAGCAAGGTGATGAGAAAAATATAAGGGAGTTTTACGACCAAAGAAACAAGGATACTCCTTATAAATCCTATTCGATTTGACAATGAGCCCCCCCAGGAATGCTATAATGTTGATGTCTTAGGTAATACAATCTATCAGAGGATGACCGAGAGGGCAGACTATTCGAGAAAGCAGGAGGTAAAACTCCAGGTCTTCTGATCAAAAGGAAAATATGCCTGCCAAGGTTATCTCCGGGTGAACCCATTCTTTCGAATAGGGAGAATGGGTTTTTGTTCTTGATGGAAAAATCCAGTTTCTGAAGATTCTCGGTGATCTGGACTGAACCCCTGAAACTGGACAAGACAGGTTAGAGTAGTCAAGATGTCTGAGGTTGACACCTTAACCAGACAAGCTATGTATTATGACTTGAAGGAACGACTGCGAGCAGTGATCTTCTCTTGAACAATATGGGACGACGATGAGCCATGTTTGGTAGCTGCTGGGGAGGAAAAACCTACCTGGGCAGCTCTTCATAGCCATGGAGTTTTTCGTCTGTAGTAGCGGGTAAAGACAAGGAACGACCAGAAGCTAAAGGCTGATAAGGCTGCTCGAGGCTAGTAGGTCAGGGAGAGGCGTAATTGTAGGGTGGGCAAGTTTTCAGCAACATTTCCGAAAGAAAGAGATGAAGGGTAAAATTAGAAGCAAACATGTTTTGGGTCGGTGTTTTTTGATTCTTCTCCTGATAGTTGTCTTGTACTCTACCTATCTACATAGAATTGTCAGTGAAAGATTCGACGGAAAGACTTGGGATATTCCCTCTCAAGTATATTCCAGTGCTTTTGTCATCTCTTCAGGGATGGACGTCAATAAGATCGGGCTATTAGACCGGTTGAGGAGGCTCAATTATCGCACTACAGAAGATGTCAATGCTTCAGGGGATTTCGATTATTCTCCGGACTCTGTGGAGATATTCTTGCACGACTTTGAGTATCCTGAGGGAAGGCTTGAGGGATCCAAAACAAGGCTCGAATTAAGAAATGGAATAGTCCATAGTATACTCAAACTACCTTCGTATGATTCTCTTCCCTCGTTGAAACTTGAACCAGAGCTAATCGGGAGTTTTTATGGTGCCCAAAGAGAAGAAAGGAAGATAGTTTCTCTACCCGAGGTACCTCCTTATTTACTCGATGCAGTCGTGACCGTAGAAGATAGGAGATTCTATCAGCATCACGGGATCGACCTTCGAGGAATAGGGCGGGCTGCCCTTACTAATTTGCGAGAAAGGAGAATCAGCCAGGGGGGAAGCACCATTACCCAGCAGCTAGTAAAGAATCTCTTCCTGGAGCAGAAGCGCGATCCCTTCCGAAAAATAGACGAAATAATAATGGCCCTCCTGGTGGAAGTGACTTATTCCAAAAGAGATATTCTTGAGGCTTATCTAAACGAGATTTACCTGGGTCAAAGGGGCCCGGTTAGCGTATGCGGAGTGGGACAGGCAGCAGAATTCTTCTTTGGTAGGAAAGTGAGTGAGCTCACCCTGGGCCAGGCTGCCCTGATAGCGGGTATTATCAAAAACCCCTGGAGATACTCCCCCTACAGGGATATGAGAGAAGCCCTAGACAGACGCAACTCGGTACTCAGGAGGATGAGAGAGCGGGGAAAGATTACGGAAGAAGAGTTGAGAATAGCCTCCAGTGAAAAAATGATCCTGGCTGAAGCTACCGAGACCAAGAACAGAGCGCTCTATTTTCTTGACTTCGTTACTCGTAAACTGGAGAAGAAGTTTTCCCGAGAGGTTCTCATCTCAAAGGGACTGAGAATTTTCACCACCCTGGACATGAGAATGCAGTTAGAGGCGGAGAAGACCTTGGAAGATGGATTGAAGCGTTTGGAGGAGAGCTATCCCCATCTACAGATCGGAGAAAGCGGAGAGGAGCTTCAGGGTGCCCTGGTGGCTATTGATCACAGCACCGGGTACATCACTGCTATGGTTGGAGGAAGGAATTATGGGATGAGTCAATTCAACAGGGTATCGCAAGCTCGTCGACAGCCCGGTTCCGTTTTTAAACCCATTGTCTATCTTGCGGCCTTAGAGGGACACCGCTATACGTTAGCCAGCGTAATTGACGATGCGCCGGTAATCATCAGGTTGAAGGCTGGGGAGTGGAGTCCCCGGAATTATGATGGGCAGTACCATGGGAAAGTTACTCTCAGAAAGGCTTTGGAGGAATCATTGAATGCTGCTACGGTGAGATTAACTCAAGAGATAGGAATCGCGAAAGTAGTAGAATTAGCACACTCCCTGGGAATCGGCACTCCCCTGCCTGAGGTACCTTCATTGGCACTGGGTTCTGTCGAACTCACTCCCCTGGAGATCACAGAAGCCTATGCTGTTATGGCCAATGGCGGCATAAGACGTGAGAGCATGGCGGTTACCACTGTCGTCGATAGATCTGGGAGGGTTCTACTGGAGAACAAGTTCAAAGGGACACGAGTTCTATCTCAAGAAGCCTCCTACCTCATTACCTACCTATTGAAGGGGGTAGTGAAAGAGGGAACCGCTTCGAAGCTCAGAGAAATGGGTTTCACAGGACCAGTTGCGGCAAAGACAGGAACGAGCAGCAGCTACAAAGATGCATGGTTTGTTGGGTACACGCCTGACATGGTGTTAGGTGTGTGGGTGGGTTTTGACCACAACAAGCCTCTTAATCTTTCCGGTTCCGAGGCCTCTTTACCTTTGTGGATGGAGTTTATGGCGAGTATTGAGAGGGGAGATTCTACACCCGATTTTACCGTGCCTGAGGGAATAGCCTTCATGGAGATAGACAAGGAAACAGGTGGACTAGCGACAGGTGCATGTCCCAACGTAGTGCATGAGGCCTTCATCAGGGGAACCGAACCCAGGGAATTTTGTCTTGTCCATAGGGAGAATTTTATTCAGTGGCTGAGAAGGAAAATCTTCGGCAGGAGAGGAGAAGAATACTGAATTGACCCAACAATACGATTAGCTCCCTCGCACACTTCCCACAAACTCAGAATGAAATCCCCATCTTATTATAACTGCTTGGTTGTCTTCACCACCAAGACTGCGATAATACCTATTTATCATTTTCTATCGCCCACCACTACTTGACAAGCATTCCTTATTTACTATAATAGAAACGCGCTGTGACATACTTGGACGCTGGCAGAAAACTGGATCTTTGATACTAGCCTGAGAACCAAGAAGAGAGTAACCGACAAAGGCAAACTGTTCGAAAGAATGGGGCGCAAAACCACAGGCCTTTCAAATGGCGGCTGTGGGTTACCGAAGTTACGTCGCGAGCCCTAATTGCCCATTCTTTCGAAGGAAAGAATGGGTTTTTTTATTAAGTAATCTTACGAATTACCAGAATAGCTGAAAAAGAGGGAGGTGAGAAAGTAGTTTCAGAACGTCCAATCCACAAAAGAAAACGAGGTGAAAAAGAATGAAGAAATACTTAGTACTTGTGTTAGCAGTGTTGATGGTTGCAGCTTTAACCACGGGAGCGCTGGCAGGCCCAGCTGGGAAATCGAATGTAGGGCATCTTTATCTGTTTGAGAAAGATGCTGACTGGGTCATTGTCGACGGTGGTGCCTGGGGAAAGATGAAGTACAATCTGTCCGGAGAAGACTTTGAATTCGTCTTCAACGGTCACGGATTGGATCCAGAGAGCAACTATTGTCTTATCTATTACCCCGATCCTTGGCCAGGAAATGGTCTCATCTGCCTCGCCGAGGGAACTCCCAATCGCGGTGGCAACCTGCATTTGAGGGCTTCGTCTGACACCGGTGACCTTCCTGCTGAGTGGGATCAAAACCATCCCAGCAATCAACCGGACGGGACCACAATATATGGTGCCAAGATTTGGCTAGTGCTGTCCAGTGACGTAAGCCATACTGACCAAAAAATGATCGGATGGCATCTTGGGGAATACCTTTTCGAGGGCGAAGGGATTTTCTTTAAAAACACAGATGACTAATGGCCTAAGTTGAGTAGGAAACACTACTGACCAACCCCTGAGCGCCATCTCAGGGGTTGGTTTTTTTCAGATTCAACCAAATGAAACTCCAGGGGAGTTCCGGTTCAAAAAGAGCGGTTGTAGCGGAAATTGATGCTCGAGGTATTTGCGGTTTTCGTTTGGACAAAGTCTTTACTTCCGGTAAAGACATAGCTTGCCTCCAAGCTCTGATTTCTTCTAAAATCAAATTTCCACCTAAGTTCCATCTTCGCCTCATCAGAGATAAGAGTATCTAAATTGGTGAAGCTGCCATAGTTTGTGAGGCTGTAGCTACACTCGAGGATGTTTGACCTGGATAGCGTGTAGCGTAGGATTGTTTTCGTGGTAGTCTGATCATCTTCTCCTTCCTTTTTGCTCTCGATCTTCCAGCTGGAAGAGAAACTGAGCTTCTTGGGAATGATGGTATAGGTCATTGCCAAAGAAAAAGCGGGAGAGCTTTCATCTTCATCCTCATCCGTTTTCTTCTGCTCCATTTGTTGAGTAGCTGAGATCAAAAGGCGATCCCACCATTTGCCTGAAACCCTATAGGTTATTAAAGAAAAATCATCCTCTGAGGCAGATTCGGTTCGATCCTGATAGTGTGAGGACAAATATCCCAGGGAGAACCTTATGTTTTTGAACTGCTGGGAAAAAGCTCCATGGAAAGTATAATTAACATCGTCCACCGGAAAACCTACCGAACCACTACTTACACCCTCCATTTCATCGATATCATAGGTGAGAGTGAGTAGAGGTAGACCTGGAGGGTAAAAAGATACATCCACCGATTTTGTAGTACTTAGCAATTTATTGGCTTCGTCAGATGGGTGGCTCATATGTGCATAGTAATAAAGACCTGTGGTGAGGTATGGGGATACAAAATAGTCCATAAAAACCCCATAGTCTAAGTAGTCTCTTTTGAGATCCTCATTGCCTGGTACTGAAAAATTTCCTCCCACTTTCTTGTAAGATCCATCAATATAGATTTTCTCTGAGTCAAAAGATCCTTCCACATGGAAAGCGTCACTGTCTTGAGATGCGTTCGGGGAGTCTCCTCCATAAGGAATATTCCAAGCGTATTCACCGAGCATGCTTAGATTTGAGGCTAGGTCATAAGTCATCTCCAAGCCAAGGGTGGAATTTGAACCAGAGCTGACTTCGGAGATAGGCTCGGTGGTCTTACCTTTTATTTCACCAGCAAAATTCACTCCAAGTGAAAGGTCCTCTGTCGCATCGGCAGATACTTTGAATCCGTATATATCCAGCTCTGTTTTTGTCTTCTCAGAAGAAGCATCCTGATTTATCCCTATTAATCCAGCTAGATGTGTCTTTCCTTGAGTATATCCTATTCTTAACCCTCTCAATTTATCTAGAGTAAGGCCGGAGAGAGCAGAAGATGTATCTCCAGCACGTAGTTCCACTCTGTCCTGACGCTGACCGATTAGAGAAGTGCTTACAATCAGAAAGGTGTTGATTTCAGAAGATTCTAATCCAAAATCCTTTCCCGAGATAGATACGGTGCGGTATTGTCGAGGGCTAAGCTGGTTAAGTAAAGATAAACGAAAATTTGAACTAGGATGGGATCCTTCACTGCTTTGATACCCCATTCTAAAGTTCCCCGTATATCGGGGTTTCTCCTCAGGCTTGGGTACAAGAGATTGGACTTCAAATCTAAAGTAACGACTCTGCACTATCCCTTTATCTTCAACATCTACATTCACTGTATAATAGTACACTCCTACATAATTTGGGGGCACCTCAAACCCTATTCTTGCTGAGAAAGACTCACCCGGTTCAACGTCCACCATCTGCCTCAGCTCATCCGTTTCTGTCATATATTCTTTGTTCAAATCATATATCTTAACAAAAACAAGGAACTCACCACTCACCCAGCTTTCTAATCCAGTATTAGTTATATTGAGGTCAAGAATTAAGGTTTGTCCTGCCTCTACTGGCCCAGGAGGAATTTGGGAGTAAAAAACAGCTGACTCTTGTGCTGCGGCGGGACAAAAGGTAAGAAGGAACACTATCAGCCATAAAAGGCATATCTTCAGCACATAAGGGTAAAGACTCTCGTGAGTGGAGGCAGAGAATGAAGAAAAGGAAAGAATGAATCTACAGCCGTTACGGTATTTTCTAGACACAGGGAGATCTGAACGTAGCGATTTTTGAAAAACCCACATCGTTGGTCTTTCTTTGGATAATACACTCATGTTAGTCTTATTATGGCTAAAAAACGCTCTTTGTAAAATTCCAGTTGTTCACGCAAGGTTATCCAAGCAGTGAGGCGAACACAGAGTAGTCTCAGATTCTAGAAGTCTCGCCTTTTGCATAAGAGTGGATCCTGCACGCTGCTTCTCTTCGGTCCTGCCCATTGGAGAGGCAGGCGAAGCTTCCAGGAAGCCAGGACGTGCGCTTTGTGAGGAATTGCTCTGTGAGGCTTGTAATACTTTTCGTTGAGGTCCTGAGCTTTTCCGGGTCATCTCCTCCAAATTCTTCTCCCCAATCTGCTGGGCGGAAAGAGCCACGAACTGCCCCAAGCTCACACCAGATTCATTCAGTTCAGGGCACGGCCAGGTAGTGAGCCGTTTGACGTTGCTAAAGGCTCGATGTACGTCCGGGGGACGGACCCAAACTGCCGCCCCTAAGAAATCGTCGCCGATTACCATTCCATACGATCGGCGTGTGTGATCGAAGAAGAGCCTTCCCTTAACTCCCACCCGCCACACAAGGCGGTATGTCCGGACATCGGACACTGCGTCTAAATCCTCATTATTACTGTCTTTTCGGCAAGGCGATGAAAAAAATCGGGCAGTTCTATGGGTGAACAAACTGGAGCACTGGTTATGTGTCTTGTTCGATTTGACAAAAGGCTATGAAAATACTATATTGCGTTCGTATAACGGGAATAAGGTCATCAATAAATGGGCGCTGTCCCCATTAAAAAGGAGAAAAGCATGAAGGTAAGGAAATTAGTAGTAGTAATGAGCGTTGTCTTTCTGGTTATCTCTCAGAGCATCGTTATTGCACAGGAGCGTACTACGGAACTAAATCTGGGGGAAGATCTGGTTCGTGAGATCTGGAATGATTTCAAAACGCAAAATATCCCAGCACTTGAAAAAAAGATTGCCCCAGGCTTTCAATCAATACATGAGGATGGTGCACGCGACGCCAAGGCGCAATTGAAGCTCCTCAAAGAACTCAACCTTGGCGAGTATACTTTGAGTAATTTTAAAGTTACTCAGGTTGGTCCTGCCATCATTGTGAGCTACTTTGTTTCTGTAGAGGAGACAATTGAAGGCAAACGTCTATCAAGTGAGCCTGCTGCTAGACTTAGTATTTTTCTAAAGACCGATAGCATTTGGCAATGGATTGCTCACGCCAACTTGAATCCTTTGAAATAACAGTTTCTGCAACTTCAATAAACCAACATCCACCCTCCCAAAAACACTTCCTTTTATTCAGAAACTACGCCATCTTAGACCACAAAATAGGACTTTACACAATCCTGACACATCTACTTATTCGATTTGACAATGCGCCCCAAGAGCACTATAATACTGCTAACTTGACTGATGTAACCCATAATGAGGATAACCAAGAAGGCGAGGTATCTGACGCTGCAGAGGGTCACCCGAAAGCCCTTCTGAGGACGAGTCAATGTACCCCGCTAAGGTTATTCACTGATGAACCCATTTTTCCACGTAGGAAGAATGGGTTTTTGTTTTTGACAGCCAATGGGAAAGCAGTACGACCAAAGGTTAACTGACGGAAGAATGGAAAGGAGATGTAGCATGGTAGGCAATCTGGTGAAATGCTCGGTACTTGTCTTTCTTCTACTCACTGGACTTCCGGTCTTTGCCGCCCAGAAAGATACATTTACTGTTGCTCGAGTAATCGATCGTGATACCTGCATATTGCAGAATGGCGAGCGAGTTCGATATTATGGAATCAATGCTTCCGAGAGCGGGGGCCCGCAATTCAACGAGGCTACTCAAGCAAACAACAACCTGGTAGCGGAGAAGGAAGTCCGACTTGAACCTAAAGATCCTTCACGTGATGAAAATGACCGTCTTCTAGCCTACGTTTTTGTAAATGGGGTTTTCGTTAACGAACAACTTCTGCGTCTAGGTTATGCTCATATTCAGCGCCCATTAGTAGCTAAATATAGAGATAGGCTCCTCAGAGCTCAAGAGGCCGCACGACAAGAAGGTCTAGGAATCTGGACTAAAACGACAGAACAAAACATAGCCATTGCTAAGGCTCACGCCGATGCCGAAGGAAGCGACCGGGACAATTTGTGCAATGAATACATTGTGATCGAAAACAGAAGGGATACATCCGTAGACCTCACTGGCTGGACAATTTACGATGAAGCCCATCATAGATACTTGTTCCCGAGTTTTGTTCTAGAAGCGAAGGCCGCGGTAACACTGCGGACATGCCTAGGAAAAAACACCGAGAGCGAACTCTTCTGGGGAAGCAGAAGCCCTATATGGAACAACGACGGTGACACCATCTTTATAAGAGATAGTAAAGGTCAACTTATACTGAGCTACATCTACTAATTAGCAGGATGAGCACTAGGTGGGGTAGGGATGCGAGCAAATAAAGGTCTCCCTGCTTTTCAAGTCAACGGGCTTGCCCCTGGACCATTAGACAACCGCTCCCAAACTGGTTGAGGCAGAACCAGTTTTTCACTATAAACACACTTCAGGTCATTCCTTGCTCCTTTTTCCGTTGGACCACGGGTGGGTAATGAAGAAACTCCGCAGGAGGAGCTAACCCCAATGGGACCAAAATCCTTTCTCGTAGTCCTCATCACTTTGTTCCTTCTGTTCACTACAGCTACTATTGGGGAAATCCAGGTTGCCTTCTGCTCCGATGAGGATGAGGATATCTGTATCCTGGAGGATGAGAAAATGAATTATAAATTGAGCCCATCAGATTTTGCATTTCTATATGAGGGCTGTAAGCGTTGTTATTATCTCAAGGTGGTTCAGGGAATTTCTCAACCGTCAATTCCCCTGCCAGCCATCTTTACCAGGATGGCAGCTCTTCTAAAAGATCATTATGATGGCAAGCATACGAAAGAATTGCATCCTGATCTACCACTCGGAACGGTGAGGTATGGTGAAAAGTATGTACAATCAAATCCTATCCAGTTGCCGTCTCATAATGCCACATGTTTCATTAATGGGAGATTTGACATTGTGGTTGAGTTTGAGGACAAAACCTATGGTGTCATAGATTTCAAGACGGGAAAACCAAATGAGGAGTATCTTAATCTTTACAAGCGTCAGCTGCACGCATATGCTTATGCTTTGGAAAATCCTGCTCCAGGGGCATTGAAACTATCTCCTGTTACTAAGATGGGTTTGTTATATTTTTACCCTTCCGAAATCGACCAAGAAAGCGTTGAATCTCTTTCCTATCAAGCTAAGATCCACTGGGAGGAAATACCCAAGGACGACGAGTGGTTCTTAGAATTCATGGGCGAAGTACTTGGTGTCCTTGAGTCTTCGCAGTCTCCTTATCCTTCTCCAAATTGTCAGTGGTGCGGCTATATTGACAAATCAAAAGATATTTGAAAAGTATAAGGATGGGAAGAGAGGTTGATAGGGTAGGGGGAGAATTTTTGGAGAAGTTGGAGAGAGAAAACATAGGACGACCAGATGAAATGGAAAATTGAGGTTCAGCTCATCTTGGGAAGTGATAAAATACGGCCATAGAGCCCTGAATTTGGCGGTGTTTTTTGTAAGAGAGTTAACTTCCTTTACATCAGAATGAGCGAAGCGGAAATAGGGCTTATTGTGGGGCTGAATTGGCATCAGTTGAATTGAGGGCAGCCTGATCATGGAAAAGACGTTGGCGGCATTCGAAAAAGTGCCATTTTTTGGTACGCGCTCACTTTAATGGAAGAAATGAGGCTGGGGAAAATGTTGAGCATACAAAAAGCGGATGACGGAGTCATATTTACAGTAAAGGTGCAACCCGGAGTAGCAAAAAATGAGATTGTGGGAGTTCAGGGGGATGCCTTAAAGATAAGAATTAATGCTCCTGCGGTTAAGGGGAAAGCGAACAAGGCCCTGGTGCATTTTCTTGCTAGGAAATTAGATGTGAAGAACTCAGGGGTGGAAATCATTGCTGGACATACAACTAGACTCAAGAGGATCGAAGTAATAGGAGAAGGGACTAAAACAAAAGAAAAAATCTCACGGTTAACGACACTTCAATCCTGAGACGGTCCGTAGCTGCAGTAATAGGAGAGCCTTTTACCATATACCTTAATCCTGACCCCGGCATATAAAGACGATTGTCCGGACATCGGGACACTATGGCAACCAGTCGAGTTTGAAATAGGCAGCGGAAACGGGACTGGCCAAAATGTTCCTGTAATTCAGTACTTAGAGCGAGGCAGACAAGAAAGGTTCGAGTCCTGTCTGGGTAGTCAAGCGTGGCGTAATATGAACCGGAGGAATCCTGTAGTAAGGCTCTATATGCGAGGGGAGTGGACTTTGATCTTCTTTCGCTATGTTCCTAATGAACGCTCTCCTCTCAGGGGCGCCTGTCCCCAGAATGACTTCTTCGAACTTGACGATTACCCTCCTTACATCCTGGGCACTGAGAAGCTGAATCTTTGATCTCTTGATGTCCTCAACAAGGCATGCCTTCCTTTCTTCGAGCAGTGGAATCTCTTGTTCGATTTCGGCAACTTTCTCGTTGAGACTGTCTGCTGCCTGAAGCACTCCAAATTCAAAAGCAGATAGATATTTCCTAACAAGACTTCGCTTGTGCGAGACCTCCCTTTTTCTTTCGAACTTGGCCCGTTCTCTTTGCCTCTACCCGACTAAGGGTCCTGTTGATGACCTCAGTGTCAGTGAATATTTGTTTGACTTGGGAAAGGACCGCTAGATCGATTCTCTCTTTCGGCAGGCTCTCAAGATTACACACCCCGTACTTGAACTTGCCGGGGCAGCAGTAGTAGCAGTATACCCCGCTCCGTCCGTGGGCACTCACACCTACTAGCCAGCAACCGCACCTTTGACATCGAACAAGGCCTGACCAACAGCCTTAGCAAAGTTATCACTAGGATTTCAAGAATAGGAAAGGCTACCCCTTGGGGGACATCTACCAGTGATTTGAGCATCAAACTCGAGTCGCTAATACGAAGATACGCTGCTCTAAACACCGGACACGCTGGGTGCATAGAAAGCGTCCTCTGCCATCTGTTGAGATAGCGACAGGCAAAACAGGACTGCAGAATTGAAGTGCTCGAGGGAGGAGAGCGTTGATGCACAGCTCATGGTACAAAGTGGTGCAAAGGAAGGCTATGTGAAATTCAGACCATCGACTTGGAACGAAAAATTCTTATTACGTGTGAACAGAAAGGAGGACAAGCATGGAATGAGAAGAGCGAAGAAACGCATCAAAAAAGAGCAATATGATATGAAGCTGATCCATTTGACCTTGGATTTAGCAGACTTGTGCCAGAATGATAAGATTTTCTTATTAAGGGGACCGTGACGAGTTTGACAGCAAATACCTCAACTATCCGGAAAGCATAATAGTTACAAGGATTATGATTTGAGTATACCGATCCGACGTCGATAGGCTTCGGTCTCATACACTTCGGGGTTCACCGTATTTGGAGCCTTTTCTTTTTTCAAAATAGCCAAAGCATTAATGGCCGCCGTGGTAGCCGTCTTATCCCGCGTATCCTTGGAAGCAGTTCCCAGATGCGGGAGAAGCACCACATTGTCGCACTCAGCCAGATCAGGTGCAAGGTTCGGCTCGTTTTCATAAACATCAAGTCCCGCTCCCGCTATTCTGTGTTCCTGAAGAACCCTGACCAGAGCCTTCTCATCGATAACAGGCCCTCTAGATGTGTTAACTAGACACGCCGTAGGCTTCATGAGGAAAAGTTCCCTCTCGCCGATAAGATGGTAAGTCTTATCAGTTAGCGGAGTGTGAAGTGTAACAAAGTCACTCTCCCGCAAAAGGTCTGGCAGCTCACGGTATTCTACCCCTTTGGTCCTTTCAATAGTTTCTCTCTGCCATGGATCGTGGGCAATAACGCACATACCAAATCCTTTTGCTCGTGTAAATACAGCCTGGCCAATCCGTCCAAAACCTACTATTCCAAGGGTTTTTGGTCTTCCGCTACCCCCGGGGCTTACATCCATCCCTAAAAGGAGATTGGGACTCCAGGTCCTAAATCGGCCCTCCTTGACGTAAAGATGCCCCTGGGCTATGTTTCGTCCCACTGCCATTATTAGCGCCCAGGCCAGGTCTGCAGTTGTGTCAGTCAAAATTCCCGGTGTATTAGTAACAGGAATTCCGAGCTCAGTTGCCGTTGTCACATCAATGTTGTCATATCCCACGGCGCAATTAACTACGCCAAGTAGCTCGTCATTAGCCTGCATGATCTGGCGGTCAATGGTTTCGGTTATTAGACATAGGAGAACATTCGCCTCACGGACCCCCCGAATGATCTCCTCCTTGCTAGGTATCACGTCCTCTGCAGCCGGACAAACACTTACTTCTACCACCGGTTCCAGAATACGTAATAGTGATTCAGAAATTAACCGAGCAATAAAGACTCGCATGACCATCCTATCTTCCCGGATAAATATGCGTTCTTCCATTTTCCGGGGTCACCCAATCTATCCTGGTGAATTTTCATTTCTTCTCATCCGAGATACTTGTCAATAGCCAACTTCGTTCCTGCGGATTCCTTTTTCCGCTTCAACCGCCTATCCATGCTTGATCAAGACTAAGCAGTGCTAGTGTTTTTGAGGATTTCGGCCAAATGGACCCCAAATTCTGCAGTCCACGACTCCGCATACCCAGGAGGAGCTGGCCAAGACCCGTCTTCATTTTGGATTCCGACCACATAATCAGCAATCCTGGTTGCGGTTTGGAGATATTCCGGGTCTCCGGTAATCCTGTAGAGACACGAACAACCTACAGCGAATTTCCCTGATCTTGGCGTTTCCCAGATGTCATCCCAGCCCATGACAAGCTCATAGTAGGATTTTGCTGTATCTAGGAATTCGGGTTTCGGTATTGCCATATAGGTTTTGCAAAGATTTATAATCGCGGCCCCAGGGAAGATATACATTTGCCCGGGTTTTTGAGTGTCTAAAACGTAACAGGCTGCATCTTCTTCTGCAAAATCAGTAACTGGTTTGCCGCTATCCCTCAAGGAAACATAAAGTTTTCGATTCGGATCGGGCTGGAGTTCTTTCATTTTAACAAGAAAATCAGCTGCCCTTTTAGCCTCTGAGCGCCTGCCGCTGTAGAGGCAGGAGAGACCGCAAAAGGCCGTGGTCATGAGGTCCATCTCCCCTTCGGAACGACCAATTCGTTTTCCATAGAAACCACCGTAGGTCGTGTCCTGGTAAGATAGCACCGTCCTCATGAGCCCATAAGCAAAATCAAATCTGCCGAGGAGTTGAGAGCCAATCTGAAGGTATGCATATATATAAGCCATGGTGCACTCGCCGCCCGTGTTCTTTGTAGGCCATGGGAACCGGTCTTTCCCAGAAAAGATGGGAGCAAACCGCCATGTCTTTTCAAAAGCTTTGTCTTTGCTCCAATCCAATAAACGTGTGGCTTGCATCTGCTTACCCCAGGTGGAAAAGGCCCAAGGAATCTTGTAGAAAACATTTGGATCCGAATCGAAAGACCCGTCGGCTTGCTGTTGGGTGACCAGCCAAGATATCAGCTTTTCAACGCATTCTTGATATCTCTTTTCTCGTTCTCGATTGATACGCTCCATGAAGCACCTCCTATTCTTTTATGTTCTCGCGTCATAGCAAAACCTGGGCAAGATTAACTCTCAAACCTAAAATGCCCGTTATTGGAGAACGGCCTTGACAAACTTTTCGCACTCCTTTGTTTGCGGTTGCGCCAGTAACTCCTTAGGGGGAGCCATCTCCAGTATGTCACCTGAGCACATAAAGGCTATTTGACTAGCTATCTCCTTAGCAAAACCCATCTCGTGTGTTACAATGACCATCGTCATTCCTTCAGTCGCTACCCGCTGTATCACATTCAATACCTCGGCTATCAGTTCAGGATCGAGCGCTGAGGTAATCTCATCCAGCAACATGAGCTTAGGTGTCATTGCCAAGCTTCGAGCGATCGCCACTCTTTGCTGCTGACCACCCGAGAGCTCGTCGGGATAAGAATCAAGTTTGTCATCCAAGCCAACTCGGGCCAGGCTATCCTCCGCCATTTCAAGTGCTTGGGCCCGAGACAAACGCTTCACCTTTCGCAGTGCGAGAGCAACGTTGTTCATTGCCGTTAGATGAGGAAAAAGATTGAAGCTTTGAAAGACAAAACCTATCTCCTGCCTAAGTGCCCTTATATTTGACACTTTTGGGTCGACCAGTTTTCCGTCCACCCAAATCTCTCCACTATCAATTTTCTCCAAGTAGTTAATGCATCGGAGCAGCGTACTTTTCCCACTCCCGCTCGGTCCGATAATAGTCACGACGGAACTCTTCTCTACTTTCAGACTAACATCTCTTAGGACATGCAACTTGCCGAAGTATTTGTGTACCTTTTCTATTCTCACCATTTCTGCCATGGAATGTCACCTTACCTCTTTTCTTTGAAATCTCATCTCAAGCCTTCTTCCTCCTATGGTTATCGGATAACAAATAAGAAAGTAAATCGCCATTACTATCCCCCAAACCAGAAATGGCTGATAAGTTCGTTCAACAATCAACCTTCCTGCCCTGGTAAGCTCAATGTACCCTAAGACACTCACCAAGGAGGTAGCCTTAGCCAATGATACCAAGAAATTAATTGAAGGCGGGATGCAGATTTTGACTACCTGCGGCAAGATAACACCCCTCATAATTTGGGGGTAACTCATACCAAGTGAAGCTGCAGCTTGCCATTGTCTTCGGTCGACGGATTCAATGCCTGCTCTCAAAATTTCACCCAAATAGGCACCAGCGTACAGGGAGAGTCCAGCAGCTGCTACCACTCCTCTGGAGAGTTCAAGGCCAAATAAAGAGATACCGAAGTAAAAAACAATGACTTGTAGCATGATGGGAGTGGATCGAAAGAACTCGATGTAGAAGCTGGCAAGCTTTCTCACAACGACTGACCTAGGATAGGTCCGCATTATTCCGGCGAAGAAACCAACTATCAGTCCAAGCCCTAAAGCTGAACCAAACAGCTGAAGTGTTATCATCATGGCTTTTAGTAGGAAGATTAGGTCCTTGGCTGTGAAGCTAGATACCCATTCTACCATAGGAGATTTTCCTCTTCTACAGGCTCGGCGGCAAGGTCTTTACAAACTCGTATTTTCTCTTAAGATACAGCCGACCTATGAGCCTCAATAATGCGTATAGAGCTTGACTCAGAGCAAAATAAATAAATATAGTCACTGTGAAGATCTCAAGAGAGCGAAATGTCCTTGATTCAAGGATCATAGCCTTATGTGTGAGTTCTTCGGCCGAGATCATTGCTGCAATGGCTGAGGCTAAAACGGTCATGATGAACTGATTCCCTATGGGAAATAAGACCTTTCGAATTGCTTGAGGCAACTTCACAAATAGAAAAACTTGAACATTGCTCATACCTAAGGAAAGAGCCGCCTCAATTTGAGTCTTGTGGATTGCCTCAATGCCAGCTCTGACTATCTCAGTCAAATATCCCCCTGCTGATATCGATAGTCCGACCATCGCCGTAGTGTTTGCGTCGAAGTTCAGGCCCAACGATGGTAGACCAAAATACAAGAAATAAAGTTGCACTAAGAGGGGAGTATTTCTTATCACCTCCACATATGCAGTAGCTAAGCTATACACAATTTTGTTTTTTGACATTCTTGCTGTGGCACCCCCTATTGCGATGAGAAGGCCACAAGATGAAGCGACAGCCGAAATTTGTAGAGTAGTAATGGTACCTTTCAGCAGAAACGGCAGCGACCTAATTGGCACATCAAAATAAAATGTGTACCCCATCCCTTCTTTTCACCTCCAAACTATACCGAGGGTAGGAATTCTACCAATGCTTTGTTAAATAAGGAGATAAGATCCTCAGATCTCAGGACACCCCTAGGTGTTCACTTTCTGCGCTGAAGCGAAGTTACACGTTGAGATGCCCGGAGACCTGAGATCTTAAGAAAGTCGTCGGACACTTGGTTTTCTTGGAAGGCCTTTGCCTTCATTACCAATATACTTTTGTTTAAACTAACCTTCCTTTACCAAGTGGGCGATATTCTTGGCAGGGGAAATCCAAACCATTTAAAGTACAATTCTTGATTAACTCCCGTTCGGTTAATGTTATCAATGAACAGATTAACCCAGTTCAGCCATTCCTGATCTCCCCTTCTGACCCCCATAGTAGGGACCGCACCATACTTACCCTTCAGGATATCCGCCTTAATTTCAAATTCAGGGTTTTGTTTGCAGAAAACAGCAGTGTTTGAAGCACCGGCGATAACGCCATCAACCTTGCCTTGTTTCATTGCCAACAGGGCATCGACCGGAGTTTCGTATCTGAGTACCTCAGCGTTTTCGGGAAGCATGGGCGTAACGAGCATATCATGAGTTGAGCCTCTCTCCACCCCCACTCGATATCCACCAAGGTCCTCTAAATCCATAATATCTTTGTTCGTCTTGGCTGCACTGAGAGCGACAAACTCGTAGGCATAGGGTTTCGAGAACGCTACCGCTTTAGCTCTCTCCAAAGTGTCCCCGAAGCACATAATGACTATGTCAACTTTACCAGATTGAAGGAACGGGATCCGGTTTGGGCCCTGGGCCTGAGTTATTTCAAGCTCTACACCGAGCCCCTTAGCCATTTGTTTGGCCAGATCTACATCATATCCATCTACATTATGGTCCGCGTCGAGAAAGCCCCAAGGAGGAAGAGTGGTGAAAACCGCTACCCTCAGCGCCCCCCTCTTTAACACGATGTCTAAGGTGCTTTCCTGAGCCAAAGCAATGTTTCCAAGAAGGAAAAGCACCGAAGTTATCACCAAAAATGTTACCACATACCGAATCGTTCTTTTCATTGTATCCTCCATTTTCAGATATTCGGTTCAATCTTCCGTGAAAGCTTCCATAAGGAACTAATTATCTAACGCTCTTTTTGAAGCTTTCTTTTGCCCAGTCAATAGCCTTATCTATATTCATCACCTCCTTATCTTGCTTCTTGATCTGTTTTTCCTAGCTCGAAAAACTGACGTAGTCTACCCCCGGCCTTTTATTTCTATGTTTCCCTTTTCGTTCAAAAGAAAGATCTGACTCCATTACTGTAGCACAACTTCATCTCCTGGCAACTGTGCGTGGAGTGAACCTCTGAAGCTGGACAAAATGCATCAGAGTTGTTAGGGTGTCCGGTAGGACCGATAAATACCTGAGGGGGGATTAGAGGGACCCTGCCAATGAGGAAGCGAAGAACGTTTACTGCTGAATATTCCCCTTTGCACAAGACTCTTTTGCATGATTCAGATCCCGGGTTTGACAACCTATCGCAAAGATCATATAAAAAGTCTAGCAGAGAAAGGTTGCTAATTTTAAACGGGGACACTTGTTCTCCTCCACAGGGCGGGAGGCGGTTCCTCAGCGGCTGACTGGCAATATGGATCCATTGGTGGAGTAGATATAGATGCGTAGTATGCAAATATCATTACCTTACGGAAAAGATGAGATCTGTCTTACCATTCCCATAGAAACCGTTGGCGAGATTATCTCTCCAAAAGAGGTGACCACAACCAACGCCATAGATAAAGAGATAACGAGGGCTCTGGATGATCCCATTGAATCGAAAAAAATCGAGGACTTAGTAAGCCATGAAGACAGAGTTCTCTTAGTGGTTGATGACCTTACTAGGAAGACCCCCGTCCATCGAATTATTCCCATCATTATCCAGAGACTAATAGAAAAAGGAGTTAAACAGGAGAACATCAAGATTCTCGTAGCGTTAGGCACTCATCGTCCCATGGGTGAAGAAGAGATAGATGTCCGATTTGGGCGGGAGATAAATAGGCGGTTTGAAATTGTTAATCATAGTCTGGACAGTGCCCATCTGTTGAATTTGGGTAGTACAAGAAATGGAACTCCCATAAAGGTAAATAGATTAGTAGTATGGGCAGATCTTGTGTTAGGAATAGGTGCAATTATTCCCCATCATCTTTGTGGATTTAGTGGGGGAGCTAAGATAATTCAGCCAGGAATATGTGGTGCCGACACAACGGCGCAAACGCACCTTTTGGGTGTAAGGTATGAACAATCGCTCTTGGGTAAAGTTGAAAATGAGGTTAGACGGGAAATGGAAGAAATAGCTTCGCGAGTAGAAATGATGCATATTTTCAACGTAGTGTTAGATAGGCAGGGAGATTTATTTAAAGCGTTCTTTGGAGATTATAGAAAGGCTTTCAGGAAGGGAGTTGAAGCAGCGAAAGAGGTCTACAGGGCAAATTTTAGCTCAAGAGTTCCCGTGGTTGTAGCCAGCTCCCACCCCTGTGATATTGATTTCTGGCAAGCTCATAAAACTCTTTATGCAGCAGATAGGGTGTGCGAAGAAGGAGGGAGTATTGTGATTGTTACCCCTTGCCCGGAGGGGATTGCGCAGACACACCCCGAGATCACCTCTTACGCCTATTTATCGTGGAAAGAAATTCGGGAGAAAGTGAATAAAAAAGAGCTCTCTGACTACGTGGGAGCTGCTCTTGCTTTAGCCTGGGCAAAAATCCGGGAACATAAAAGGATTTTGGTAGTAAGCCAAGGCATAAGTAGGCAAGAAGCAAAGAGGCTAGGGTTTATTTACCACCATAGTATAGAAAGTTCAATCAGAGATTGTCTGGAATATCATGGTAAAGAGGCCAAAATAAGTGTGCTAAGCCACGGAGGAGAGATCCTTCCCATGCTTGAAGAAGGATAGGTATGACGGATTGGTATTTAATCTTGAGTCACGCAACCTCCCTCCAGAGAAGGCTTATGGGAATATAAGAGGCCTTTTGAGCTCTTCTGAGGAAATCAAAAAGAGAGTTATCTATAAGAAAATAGACTCTACCCTCAGGGGGAATATAGCAAAAGAAATAGACGCTGTTTTAGATGCAAGGTGGATAAACTGGAATTTAGCAAAACTGGGCTGCGCGTAAGCAAAGTGGGAATGGGCGGCATTCCGATAGAGCGATTGAGCAAAAACGACGCAGTGTATGTGGTGAAAAAAGTCTTAGATATGGACATTAATTTCATCGATACCGCTAACAACTATTCCGATAGTGAGGAAAAAATTGGAGAGGCTATTAGGGGTAGGAAAAGAGAAGAACTCGTTATTTCCTCCAAATCAAAAGCCCCAGACAGAGAGACTCTTTTGGAGCACATACATTTAAGCCTGAAGAGATTGGACATAGAGTATATCGATATTTACCATCTTCATGCAGTAGATACAGAGGAGAAAATGCATCAGGTTATGGGGCCAGGGGGTGCTTATCAAGGATTGGAGGAGGCTATAAGACAGGGGAAAGTAAGGCATCCTGCATTTAGTTCTCACCATATACCGGTGGCAAAAAAGCTTATGCTCACGGGAAAGTTTGAGGTGTTTCAGATTCCTTTCAACTTCGTGGAGACAGAACCAGAGAAGGAGATAATTCCTCTGGCTAGGCAATTGGATCTGGGATTCATTGCTATGAAGCCCATGGGAGGTGGGCTCCTGGAGAATGCAAATCTTGCCTTCCGTTATTTAATGCAGTTCCCGGATGTAGTCCCCGATCCTGGAATAGAGAGGGCAGAGGAAATGGAGGAGATCGTGGGAATACTGGAGGACTCCAAACCTTTGACTGAGAAGGACAAAGTGGAGATAGACAGAATCCGAGTGCAGCTAGGCAAAGAGTTTTGTCATCGGTGTGATTATTGCCAGCCGTGTCCTCAGGCTGTACCCATAAGCACAGTTCTTAATATAAACAGCATTATTAAACGCATGGCGTTCCGAAGAGCTGCCGGATTCATAGCTCCAGCCGTGGAGAAAGCCAGAGAATGTACAGAATGTGAGGAATGCGTTGAAAATTGTCCTTATGATCTAGCCATACCACAATTGCTTAAGAAAAACATAGCCTTTTGGGAGGAGCGTAAGAAAAAGACAGCTTAAGCTATCTAGGGGGAAATTTTTGGGTAAATTGAGCTCGCCCCCTATGCCCTAATTCCGAGCCCGGCACATAAAAACCAGTGTCCGGACACCGGGCACGCCTCCTAAACCCTTACTCTCACTGCTTTTTCGACAAGATGATGAAAAAAATCGGGCAGTTCTACGAGTGAACAAACATGAGCACTGCTTATAAGCCCTATTCGATTTGACAACGAGGGCCAAAAATGCTATGATACTGGGGTATTTACTGGTGTGGTCCATAAGAGGATAACCAAGAAGGCGAGGTATCCGAAACTGCAGAGGGTCACCCGAAAGGCTTTCTGAGGACGAGGAAATGTACCTGCCAGGGTTGTTTACAAATGAACCCATTTTTCCACATAGGGAGAATGGGTTTCTGTTTTTGATAGAGAAATGCAGGCTGCCAGGGCAAGATCATAATTGCGATTGAACGGCTTAATGAGCAAAGGGTGTATATCCGAAATAGCGCGGTCATAAACGAGTCATTGGAAATTAAGAGTAAATGAAGGAATGAAAATGCAACACCCGTTACACAAAGCGGTTGGGGAGTGTATCGATAGTCACAAATTCCCTAACTGCAAAATAATAAAAGACCCAGCCTGTGGTGGGCAACAGAATGTGCCGTTATTCTGTTCAAAGGACAAAGCGAATAAGACCGAATACTGCAACGTTGACCTGTTGATACTTAAGGATGATAAAATTCGAGTCATTATCGAAATTGAAGAGACAGATATTACACCAACACGGATATGCGGTAAATTCCTTACTTCAGCTTTGTCTTCTTACTTCATCCATGAGTCCGAGAACAACATCCCTCTCGGAATGGGCAATTCGGTCTCATTCATCCAAATACTGAATACATCACGACTGAAAGAGGGGACTGCTAAGCCCAATCAATGGGGAAATCTGGAAGAATCAATAATGAAGGCTTTGCCGATTAAAGGGAGCAAAATCACAAAATATAAACTTATGCATGGAAGTGTCTCGGACTTTAAGGGTAGAAATAGTAATAAATGCGCGGAGCTTATTATTTACATAAAAGACGCATTGAAGTGATCTCGACTTCCCATGACTTAGATAGTAGAAATTGAAAAGAAGGGAGCTATGTGTAGATGAACCGTCAACACTTGATGGACCATCAAATATGCATCATCCTGAACCAATGGTTGATGTATTAGATAAGGCACTCTCCGGACATTCAAAGAAACCTAAGAAAATATTTGAGCCGAGCGAGGAAGCTCCAAGAATTGTTGATCCCGGGTCTTATCGTGAGAATAGAATTAGCAGGAAGTAACTTCATTCTAGCGGAAGGTGCCTTTTATCAAACTCAGGGGTTCCTGAGATTCTTGGGGAGGAAGGGCCATGGCAAAAATTAGCAAAAGCGGGCGTGGAAAAACCTTGTATATTACTATTAGTGTATATCCTGGTACCACAGATCCACGAAAAAATCTAACTATATCCTGTCCCGATCCCGACACTCGATTTAAGACTAGCTTATCTGAGCACGGATTACAAAAGTTTAGGATGGCTGTCCTCCAATTCCACAAGGAACATGTACTGGACAGAAAGAATCCTTAGATCTGGAAGATAACTAACGAATTGGTCGTGCTATGTCGAACAGCTGACGAATGAATGCGCTAAACTTCGGGCGTCCGGCAAAGGGAGAGCTACATGCGAGGCGACTCAGACACCGGAAGTAATGCTCCATGCCTGTGCGCAAGGTACGTTGAGATAGACTGGGCGGAACAACATCCATGCGATCAAGAAATGAAATCATCGGAAGACTGAGCAGAAGTTGGTGTCTTTATCGCAATAGCAAGACAGTTCTTAGTCACAAGAAAGGGGTGATACACCGAAATGGCTAACAAGAATCTACACCATATCATAAGCAGAATCAAGAAGTTTAGGGATGATCGGGACTGGATGCAATTTCATGACCCCAAGAACATGGCAATTTCCATAATAATCGAAGCTTCTGAGTTGCTCGAGCATTTTCAGTGGAAGACTAAGAAAGAAGTAGATGAATATATTGAAACCAATAAATCACGAATTGAAGAAGAAATTGCTGATATCGGAATGTATCTTTTCGAATTGTCCGACAATCTCAAAATTGATTTGCTTTCAGCAATGGAGAAGAAAATAAACAAAAATGAGAAAAAGTATCCTGTCAAGAAAGCAAAGGGAAATGCGAGAAAATACAATGAATTGTAGAGGAAGATAATGGAAAAAGTATTTCTGGCGCCAAGATCAGGAGAACAGTCCTCTGGAAATTTCAAGAAGACCATGGAATTTGGGTACAAGAAACAGGATTTGATGCCTTACCTAGGAGAAGGGGATAAGCAGGCTTTGGGGGATAGAGAAATTCTCAATATTTGGGGTAACAGACCTGGAGGAAAAGCCCCATGGCAACAAATGGACACCGGTGATTACGTATTCTTTTATCAGCACGGTAGTATTACCTGGATAAGTCAAGTGTTGCACAAAAGCCATAACAAGACATTGGCCGACGAATTGTGGGGTCCCTATACTTCGAAGGGGATTGAAGAATCGTGGGAATATGTCTACTTCTTACACAATCTGGTGAAAGTCGATATAGACTATGGGGTTTTGCGAGAATTCGCAGGATACAAGCCAAATGCCGTTGTACAAGGATTTCAATCATACAGAGAAAGAGGGGTTCGAGCCATACTTGACAAATACGGGTCGCTGGAGAAGCTCGTTGAGGCCTACAGAGCCGGCAAAGGAGTGACGACTAATACAAAAGTATCTCTCGCTAGAGTATCTCTTAAGATCAAACAAATCCATCAATATATCCTTGCAAGGGGTTTCACATATTCTGAGAAGGATATTGCTAACCTCTATTTGTCACTTAGGACTAAGCCCTTTGTTATTCTGGCTGGCATATCTGGAATCGGGAAGACACAATTAGCGAGAAAATTCGCAGACGCCATAACGGCAGAATGTGACCTAGTCCCAGTAAAGCCAGATTGGACAGACAATAGTGACCTGGTTGGATATTTCGATTTGACTAACAAATTCCAAGAGAAGGAAATTGTGAGAATTATTAGGAAAGCGATCAGTAACCCCAAGAAGATCTATTTTATGTTGCTTGATGAGATGAATCTTGCACGGGTAGAACATTACTTCAGTGACTTCATAAGTATTATTGAAACTAGAAGATTTGAAAAAGCCAACATCAAAACTGACCCTATTGTCAAAGATGCGGCAACTTATGGTGATCAGGAACTTTCACGTTTGTACATCCCCAGTAATGTATATGTCGTTGGGACCGTTAATATGGATGAGACTACTCATCCTTTCAGCCGGAAAGTCCTAGACCGTGCTAACTCGATCGAGTTAAGCGAGGTGGATTTGGAATGGAATAAGAACTCGAACAAAGAGGCTGTCGCCATTGAAGGTATAGACAATGACTTTCTAAAGGCCAACTATGTCAACTCTAGCGATCTGACCGATAAAGACAAAGGTGCACTGATACCTGTATTAGAGAAGCTTAAAGAGATTAATGTCATATTGAAAACTGCTGACCTGCAGATAGGATATCGAGTTAGAGATGAGATGTGTTTCTACATGTTATACCAAAGAGAGATTGATGATATTCTGTCATTTGATGAGGCTCTAGACTACCAGGTAATGCAAAAAATCTTGCCGCGGATTCAGGGGAGTTCCCGTAGAATTCAACTATTGTTGGTCAAACTACTGAAGAACTTGTCTGGTAAGAATGATTTTGACGCGAATTATCCACCGGATACGATGCGTAAATCGTTGGAAGACGTGGGTGTCTACAGAAAGTCCCTAAACAAAATCCTGTTTATGCTAAGAAGGTATGCTGATGATGGTTTTACCTCATTTTGGCTCTGAATCATGAGAACCTTAGTCCTAAGAAATGATTACGGCGAGGTTCTTTTGCGGCCTAAGAAACTTGCTTTCGCTAAGTCTATTCAAGAAAGCATTGATGGGGTAACAGACGGAGTACTCAGGTGCACTAATGCCCAACTGTTGGATAAAGCGAGAAATGAATTCAAATATGACGGAAGGCCTTTGTTCTTCGAAAACCAAGATATTCATGTTTGCTTCGTCCCAAGTCCCAAGTTTCAGCAAAATAATTTTTCCCTCCTCCTGAATGCATTTGAACAATTCCGTTCCGAACCCATTAACAACCGATCTCAACTAAGTGGATCTATCAACTTTAGAAACTCTGTCGGCCTGACAAATATAGTCATACGCAACAACACTCTAGAAAAAGATATTTTTAGCGTGAAGACTGAGGTCTACCCCCAAAAAATTGACTACAAGAATGATTTCAAACTGATGCTACACGAGGTTACAGAAGTTATCTATGATCTTGCTTTTGATCATCTCAAGAAGACTTATTTGCGGACTGCACCAATAGACACTGCCGGTCAGACGTTGAGTGAGTGGCTGGTAATCCTAAGATACATATTTGATAGGTTCATAAGAAGCCTTGATTTGATCCTGAAGGACCCCAATCATGAAATAAGATCGACGACAATAGTGAGAGATATTTCCCGCGTAAGAAAGCTAGATAGAAAAGTCACGAAATGGATCCTGAAGAATAAGAAATATCTTCGGACCTCCGATAATGAATGCCAATTTAGGATACTCAACAAGTATGTCTTTACGCATTTGCCAGAGTGCAGGAAGAGGCTATCTTATGACACATTTGAGAATCGTTTTGTCGTATGGGCGATAAAGCAAATCATATTGAAACTGAACGAAATTGAAAAGTATTTGAACTCACTAGAAATGCACAATAGGGTCCTCAGGAACGATTTGAGAGTTATTAATGATCAGAAGATACGACTTTTGCGGAGGTTGGGCGACCAATATTTCAGTGATGTTGATGATTTCGATAATCAAATTCATTTCTCGACAGTTCTGATGATGGCTCCGGGATACAAGGACTTCTATTTCAATTTCTTGTTGCTAAGGAAGGGGTTAGCTTTGTCGGGAGAGGAAATATTCAATATGGATTTGAAAGACATATCCACGTTATACGAATACTGGTGTTTCTTGAAAATCATCAAAATCTTGAAAGAGAACGATAAATATGAGTTGGACAACAATGACTTTATCAAGCTGGAACAAAATAGATTCATAGTCGAGTTGAAGAAAGGGAAAGCCTCGAAAGTGGAATTTACCAAAAAGGATACTAATGAAAGAATCAAAATATTCTACAATAAATACTTTGACACTCCAACATATGGTCAGAAACCAGATAACTTTATCGAGTTCAGAAAAAACGGCTACAATACGCCATTCTGGTATTTCTTTGATGCAAAATATCGTTTGGCTAAAGGAGATGAATTACATTATCCAGAAAAGAATGTGCCTTATGGACCGCCTCAGGATGCAATAGGTCAAATGCATAGATATAGAGATGCTATCCTAGAAAGAAATGCACGAAGTCAAACCTATTTTCAAGCCATAAAAAGCCTAGGCGGTGTTATACTTTTCCCCTATCCCGACAACGATGAGGAATTCAGGGAACATCAGTTTTACAAGAGTATCTCCAAAGTAAACATTGGTGCTATTCCTTTGCATCCGGGTAAAGAGAACAAGCTATTTGTCCAATTCCTAGATGGTCTTTTCGAGAGGACAGCTGAGAGCAATTTTGAACGCATGATAGATTATGACAAGACTGAATATGACAATTTCGTTAGTGACGTAAAGACTCCCGTCCTCATTGGAATGCTAAGAAGAGGCTTGAATGACAAAAGAATGGAGTATTTAATGAAGACCCATAAATACTACATTCATAAAACGACTAATCCAAATGCATTCTTGATAGAATACGTTATTATTTACAATCAAAAAACTCGAAAGATCATTGGCTATTCTAAAGTCAAAGACATCAGTCTTGGTGATAACAACGGCCTAGTTGCTCCTACTCAAGATGAATATGTATTCTATTCCCTAGAAAAAATCAAAGAACTGGACATTGATTTTAGTCTTGAAGGTCTCGGGCAGACAGGTTATTTCTTTGCAAATTACTTTTCTTTCAAAAGGCTATTGTCTGGAGAAGATAGGGATGCCCTCAAACTCAATAATTTTCAGATCATCCGTATGTGGGAAGAAATCAAAAACATTGATTCTAATTGCAGGACGGTTAGGAGACAGTTCAAACTGGACAAATATCTTGGAGATACTAGCACTATTGAAATCAGATTTAGCTTTGAAAATGATACCTACGTCTGTATCCAAGATGATGAAGATAAAGACGTTTTCTACTTAAATGGAATTAGGTGTAATATTAATCAAGGTTTAGACAGTCTCTTGAGAAAAGGGCAGACCTGACTGGCATAATGGCAAAAAGGCTGATCGCAGGAGAAATTAGCAGTTGAATCTGGAATTTCATATAATACGATTATGAAAATGGAAAGAGGCGGGATGAAGAATCCTAAAATTGAAACAGTTATTAAATTGGCTGGCGCGCTTGGTATCAGCCTTGATAAGTTAGTAGGAAAGTGAGTATTTGTAAGTCAGAAGGTTTCTGGCATATTAAAAACATAAATCCGTTTGATCAAAAAAATGCCTAGTTATGAAAGTAGAAAAAACGATGTAATTGTTTTGCTTAGTGGCGGTATTGATTCTACTGCGTGTGTTCATTATTACCTTAAAAATAACTATTCTACCAGGGCTCTTTTTATCGAATATGGTCAAATTGTTGCCAAGAAGGAATACGAAAGCGCTCAAAAAATCGCAAAGTATTATGAAATAAACATAGATATTATGAAAGCAGATATGTCAGAAAGGTTTGGGCAGGCAGAAATAAGGGGTAGAAATGCTTTTTTTGCATTATCTTGTTTAGTAAAATATCCAAATTTTTCTGGAATTATCTCCTTAGGAATACATGCAGGAATTCCATTTTATGATACCACAGAAGTTTTTGTAAATGATATGAATAGACTTTTTGCTCAGTATACAAACGGAACGGTTCGTTTGGATGCACCTTTCTTAACCTGGGGAAAACCCATAATTTACCAGTATTGCAGGGGTAACAATGTCCCTACACATTTAACATATAGTTGTGAGAATGGGGAAACAGAGCCCTGTGGTATTTGCAATTCTTGTTTAGATAGAAAGGCTTTTGAATGTTTGCTAGAAAAACCAAACTAAATTTGCCAGACGGAAATCTTATTGAAACTCCTATTCTTTTGCCTGCATTTTCAAGCAGAGGGTTTCCAGATATAAAAGACATCGTTAAAGGAGTTAGAGAAGTTATGGTTGGGCCAGGGTTGATAAGTGCTTACGATATACATTACAATTACAAACGTATCGGTAATTTTTCTTTTCTCAAACCATTAATTTTTATAGACAGCGGAGGTTATGAATGTTTATCTAATAACGAAATAGTCGGACATAGTAAAAATAGATCTAAATCATATAAGTGGTCAACCAAACTTTACAAACAGACAATACGGAAGTTTTTGGATAGAAATAGAATTCCAAAAGCAATCGTGTCTTATGACCGTACTATGAAATTAAGCTCCCAAATAAGATTGGCAAATAGCTCATTCAAAAGTTTTGTGAAGGAGGGGCAGGAATTTTTGAAGGAAATTCTATTGAAACCAGAAAGTAAGAAAGAGCGTTATCTCAATATGAATGAAATTATTGCCAATATTAGAAAACTAGGTGACTTTGACATTATAGGGGTGACTGAAAAAGAGTTAGGCAACTGTTTATTAAACAGAATGGAGAATTTGTCTAAAATCAGAGAAGCGTTAATAGATAATAATATGAATCAACTTCTTCATGTATTTGGGTCCTTAGATACTATTGTTACTCCTTTGTATTTCTTTTGTGGCGCAGATATTTTTGATGGCCTGACTTGGTTGCGTTATAGTTACCTCAAAGGATTAACTCTCTATCAACCAAATAGCTGGATAGAAGAATTTTCTATTAACATAGATGACTATTATTTGAGGCTAACAACATTTATCGGCAATTACCATTGTATGAAAGAAATGGAATTGCAGATGAAGTCATTCGTCAAGAATGAAGATTTCTCGGTTTTTGATAATAAAGATGATTTCATAGATAGAGGTGAACTGTTCCGAAAAGTATTGGAAAAAATCAAATGAGTTATATCATAGGAGGTTATTATGGGAGGCGGTGGCGGATCTTCTTGGCCAACAGATATAGACCCTAAGCAGGCAGAAGAGTACTATAAAGATTCTAAGAGTAAAACCGAGCGAATTGCTTTTGAGCAAAAAGTATCTGAGTTACTTGATAATTATTTAGAGCAATTCAATAAGAGAGACGTTAACAAAACACAAGATAGGCTCAACGAGATAAAAGATGCCTTAAAAAGAGACATTGAAGGGTTTATTGATTTAATATATGGAGGTTCAATACAAAAGCATACTTATGTTGATGGATTAAGTGATATAGACACTCTTGCGATTGTAAATAAGTCTGAACTTCTTAACGCTGATCCTGATGAAGTAAAAGAATATTTTCTTAAAACAATTAAAGAGAACGTTAAGGGGCTAAGAAGCGTAAGCGATGGAAAACTAGCAGTTACCTTGAAATTCAAAGATGGAATGGAGATTCAATTATTACCTGCAATAAAGACGCAACAGGGAATTAAAATACCCGATGCGTCAGGAGAAAGTTGGTCTAATATTGTTAATCCAGACAAATTTGCAAATAAGTTATCTAAATTAAATGCGGAAGTAGGTTATAAAGTTGTGCCAACGATTAAACTTATCAAGGCAATCAATTCACAGCTTCCAGAGAAGAATCAGATGACAGGATACCATATTGAATCTTTAGCAATAAAAGCATTTAGTTCTTGTAAGGCCGGTGAAACAACGAAAGATTTAATAGGCAAATTCTTTCAGGAAGCTAAAGACGCGATAAAAACACCTATAAGTGATAAATCTGGCCAATCAATTCATGTGGATGATTATCTTGGAAAGAGAAATAGTGAGACCCGGAGAAGGCTAAATTACCAACTCGATTTAATTGCAAGAAAGATAAGAAGTGCTAACGATTCGTGTTCTATGAAAACTTGGGAAAGTATATTTGGTGATGTATGAACGAGAGTAGAATAGATGAACTTAAAAGAATTCGGCGAGTGTCAGATATGCTGATAACGGGCCATTCATATTTGCGGGAACATTATCTTCAATTGTACATAATAACTGATGTTTTGATTTTTTTATGTACTATTATGTTATGCGTAGTTGCCTTTGTAGACCAAGAGATATTGACTAAATATTTAGGAAATGGCTATCGCTATATTATTGGCATATTTTCTATTGTAACATTTGTTTTTGCATATCTTTCAAGTAAATTTGATTGGAAAGTAAGAGCCGTTGAACACAAAAATGCTTCTCAAGAATATTTTGAAATCAAAAAAGAATGTGATAAGACTCTTGATGATATTACACACGGAAGAACTGTCGATATCGAGGCATTGATAAGCAAATATGAATCACATTCAAATATGTTAATAAAGATTCCTGAGAACCTTTTTCTTAAATGTAAAAGGTCCCATTTGCTAAAAGTCGCTATCAGTAAAAGGCTTAGCGAACACCCCTTCACTTCGATTGCCGTTTATAGAATGAAAAATTGGATAAATGAAAATATCTTAAGAAATAGGAAATAATATGGTTGATGTACTTGACCTAAAAAGGACATATAACCGTATTAAGACTTATGTAGTGGAATCTGGATTTAAAAATGAGATAGAGTGGCAAGAAAATATAGACTTTGAGCAAATAAGAGAGAGCGATTTCTTGCGTGAAAGTGCATGGGTAATTTTATGCACAGGTATGAATGTAAATGTAATAAGAAAGTATTTTAGAGATATATCGTTATGTTTCTATAATTGGGAGTCATCAAAAAAAATCGTAGAAATGAAAAAGTATTGTATTGAATCAGCATCACTTTATTTTAGAAATTATAGAAAGATTTATGCAATAGCACAGGTATCAGATATTATGGCGTTAACTGGATTTAAGAAAATAAAACAGCTGTTAGAGCATTCTCCTATAGAGACATTACAGCAATTTCCTTTTATTGGTCCAATAACTGCATTTCATCTTGCTAAAAATCTTGGTTTACCATTCGCTAAAGCTGATAGGCATTTGTCGCGAATAACAAAAGCGTTAGGGTATAATAATGTTCAGGAACTTTGTGATTATATTTCTGAAAAAACAGGAGATACTGTTCAAGTTGTTGATATAGTACTTTGGCGGTATGCTACTTTGGTGAAGAATTATGCGAATGAATTTCTAAGAATTAAAAGCTCTTTGATGTTAAACATTTTGGGGGAAGCAGGCACACAAAGGACGCAGCGTAAGACACCGAAGGTGGCTGAAGCCCCCCTGACCTGCCCCCATTGATAGTACCACTTGTTAAGTTAGAGTCACGCGGATGATAACTTCAGGAGCAGGAGATGGGTACTCCACGTATTTTGCAGGCCTCCTGCTTGACTCCCGGGCAGCACTCAAACCAAAGACCCGACAGAATTCGATTCCCACTCACCACACCATGCCGTGCAGTGACTCCACTTCAATTATTACATTTCTCAACCCACAAAAAGTTCGCCCAACCAAAATAGGGTAGGGGAAGATTCCTGAAAAAACTCAAAGTGGGATGAAAAAGCATAGAGTATCCAGCGAAAAGCCAACCCCGAGTGAGTGTATCACCCCTCATACCCCAAATACGGCCATAGAGGGGTGAATTTGGCCATATCTTTTCCGAAACAGAGAATTGCTCACATAAGCACGAGAAAGATGAAAATATGGGCTATTCTGGGCTAAAATCCGAACAACTCGACCAGGGTATAGGGAGCAGCTTTCGAAAAAGACTGTCAATCATGCCTGAAAATGCACATCTAATGCCACCATAACCCAAGACGACCGCCCCGCAGTCGTAAGAAAATGACACTCTGGTAGCTCACCGCAAGCTCCCTATCGATTTCCTGGCTGCACAACTAGGGATCAAGAGTCCAGCAAGCCACGCAATTATAAGACGGCAGGGCAGGGAACCAAAATAAGAAAAACTCCAAGGGCTTCGTTCGGCAAAACATTCACAACTGACTCACCCCCAACAAACCTATCAGGAAAACCTTCCCTACACCCGCTCCTCATACTTCTGCATCCTCTAGCGTGATCACCAAGAAAAACACCAAATTCTCGGCCGGAGCCGAAAACTTAAAGTGCCTTTTTTCAAAGTTAAACTGCTTTGCCAACCGTTCACTCGAACTTTACATTACCATCTATCTCGCTTATCATAGGCCCACTCCACAATCCAGCTTTTTTCACCCTATTTTATTTTGGTTTACATAATATCTATTATCGGAACATCATCCATCCCTCAACCCCCTCATAAACACCCAAAAACACCCACACTACGCCCCCAAACCTAAACCGGAACAATAACTAACATACCCTTAATCCGCCTGCACCACCACCCTCCTCACCTTACTCCTTCCGTTTTCGCCATTTTTCTCCTTACCGCTTCTCACATCTAGCACTTCCACTACCAAAATCACTCCCCACGCCTCTGGTTCCCAGGCTCCTTTGCCCAAGCCCCCTTGCCATGTCCGGGTCCATCCACCCTCGACTCGTCGTGCGCTGACGCGCCCTCTCCGGGGGGCTGAGCGGACCAACCCTGGGGCGCCGGGTGATATATGACTTAGTGTGCCCCTGTGTGTGCCCCTGAGGCGCGGCAAATTAATATATGACTTCAGGTTTGCCAATGGTGGTGGAGAGTTGAGATTATAGAGGTGAGCTGGAAAAAAATTTCTGAGGGATATTGCACAGGGGGGATAATTTCCGAATCATAGTGTTTCGGGAAAATTTGTAGCGGATTCTCCCCTACCCTTCCGTATATGGGCATCACTTGATTCTATGTGGGAGCTAGTGAGATTTCTAGGACGGAAAGATGTTGCCCAGGGAAATGGTTGTCATTCAGGCCCCTAGAAGGTGGAGATGGAGCATGGGTGGAAGATTTCCTCATTGAGATAAGAGGAGGCGCAATTTGGGGGGTTTTTGGACATCTCGTCAAAAATGTGGGTATTGAGTATGCGAACTGAATCTGATACAGTCACTAGTCATGAAAAGGATCTCGGCTAATGTTCTCTTTGTGGCATCCATCTCCTCAATCAATCAACAGGGGTCAAAACTATTTTCAATCCAGACTTTTCTTTGAACATATTAAATGCTTTTTCCCACTCAGCGATTGGTAAGACATCAGAAATTAAGGGCTTCAACTTGATTTTTCCCATCTCCATTAATCTTAAAGCTCTAGTCCATGCACTGGGAACTGAGGCATTGCCAGCCCTAAGAGCAACTTCCTTATAAACGATTTCGTCTATGTCAAAGGTAACCTTTTGTCCAACCAATCCGATCTGGGTATACTGACCGGCTCTCCTGACTAATCTTAAGCACGCATCGACTGAAGCCTCAACCCCAGCACATTCAAAGACTATATCAGCTCCACGACCCCCAGTAAGACTGTTAACAAGCTCGGTCGCATCTTGCCTTTCCAGATTCACAGTATAATCGGCTCCCAGATCCTTGGCTACCCTCAATCTATGTGTATCTTTTTCTGTACCAATAACAACTACAACTCCTCCTGCCTGCTTTGCAACCTGCAAGGTCAAAAGACCTATTGGCCCGGGACCGGAGACGACAACTATACTACCCGGTGTTATTCTTGTCATATCCAGGGTAGAATGAATGACGCAAGCTAAAGGCTCGGTCATAGCACCTTCGACATAGCTAACATTCTCGGGGAGTTTATGAATATTTCTAGCCGGAACAACCACATACTTAGCCATTCCTCCATTAACCCGGGAGCCTATTGATAATCTATCAAGACAGAGATTCTCCTTACCGTTTCTACAGTAGTAACATAAGCCACAAGTTTTGAAGTAGGATTCTGTTGTCACACGTTCCCCTATCTTCACATTGGCTACACCTTCTCCTACCTCCCTTATGATGCCTGAGATTTCATGACCTAAGATTACAGGAGGATTGCTTTTAAACTCATCGTAAAATATGTGCACATCTGTACCGCACAGACCTGCTGCTTTTACTTCTATGAGTACTTGTCCCTCTCCCACTTTGGGTTCGGGCATCTCTCTTAGTTCTACGTTACCTACCCCACTCCTTGTTTTGACTACTGCTTTCATGCCATTTCCTCCGGATAATACATAAAGATAAATCTAGAGGAGCTTCCGAGTAGTCTCAATTCCTTTTTTTGCTGCTGTGTCCGGGTCAGGCAGGGGCAAAACTTCCAGGGACAAATAGCCTTGATAACCTACTCTTTTAAGTGCAGATAAAACTTCCTTAAAGTCGATATGCCCATATCCAGGAGCCCATCGGTTACTGTCCACAAGATGAACGTATCCTATTAAGCCTTTAGCTTCTAAGATACTATCCCCAAAAGAGACCTCTTCTATATTCATGTGATAGGTATCTATATGCAAAAGAATATTATCTCTATTTAGCTTTTCAAGAAAATCTTTTCCTTCCAGGATCGTATTTAGCCAGTTCGCTTCGTATCTATTGATCGCCTCAATGAAGATATCCATTCCTTTTTCCTTTGCAAAATCAGCACACCTCCTAGAGGCATCAATAACCCACTCAATAGCTTCATCTTTCTTCGGCGCCTCTGGTAGATTTCCTTTTACCAGGCCAATAATTACAGGAGCAGAAAACTCAGCCGCAAAATCTATCTGTTCCATAATTCTTTTCACCGCTGCCTCCCTCACCTTTTCGTCCTGATTTGTGAAGGTAAGAGAGTCCATTAAGGCAGCTTGTCCGGTAGCTATAGAGGATAAAGAAATACCACTCTCTTTTAACACTTTTCTCAGCTTATTTTTATCTATCTGCCCCGGATCTCTTGAGGCTATTTCTACCCCATCATAACCTAACTTTGCTAATTTTTTGATATTTTCCTCAAGGTCTCCTTTGTAAATAATTGGCCCAAATTTAGCCTCCTTGGTAGAGACTACTCCCGCTATTTTCACTTTCCTCCTCCTTCCCTCCAGGATTTTGGGTAGATAAAGCTCTTCTTTTCAAGCGCGAAAACTACTGAAAATCAAATATCATCTTTGAACTGTCATCGTAAATCCCTAAGTGGCAGCTAACATTTTTAACCTCGGGGACTACTCGGCTAGCCTCTACTATCTGAAGCCCCACCCCCCCCCTTTAGCCCGAGCTGCATGGTAGTCAACTAACTTCGGGGTAACAGCACCATTAGAATCGGCAAAATTGGCATTCATTGGAGACATAACTATTCTGTTACAGATTGTAACCTGCCCTATTTCAATGGGCTCGAATAACTTTTTTATCTTAGACGAAGGCATGGAAACTTCCTTTCATATTATAATTTAACTCACCTAACCACCAACTTGAACTTTTAATTGGTATGATTCTATGATCTTTTTCTGTTTGGATAAAGATTCTTTATCGAGGGGTTTTACCCCTTTAAGCTTGTAACTCTTACCCAATCTATCATATTTGGATTCACCCAGACGATGATATGGCAATAAATGAATTTCTTCTACCCTTCTCAAGTTCCTTGCAAACTCAGCAATAGCCTCCATGTTTTCAAGTGAGTCATTACAGTCTGGAATAACCGCCACCCGGACTACCATATCTTTACCCAACCCAGCTACTTTTTTAGCGTTTTGAAGTATTAACTCATTTCCTACCCCGATAAGCTCTCTGTGTCTTTCCGTGTTCATATACTTTATGTCATAAAGCGTAAGATCCACATACCCAAGTACTTTTTTGAAGTCCTCCCATTTGGCGTAACCACAGGTTTCAAGAGCAGTGTGAATACCTTTTTCCCGACACCTTTTAAGAAGCATGCTGACAAAATCTGCCTGCATCAGCGGCTCTCCTCCGGTTACCGTTACCCCTCCTCCTGAGCGTCGGTAAAAAAGAAGATCCTTCTCCACCTCCTCCACAACCTCATCTGAGCTCACGTAACGTCCAACCATTTGCCTGGCAGTGCTGGGACAGGCCTTAACACACTTTCCGCAGACAACACAGAGCTGGTGAGCCGCCACTGGATCTTTCTTCTCTGCAGCTCCCGTAGGACAGACTTCAATACATCTTTTACATCCAATACATTTATTGGGAGTGAACATAGTCTCTTGAGAGGGAGACTGAGACTCTGGATTGCAGCACCAAAGACAGCTTAGCGGGCAACCTTTCATGAATATTAACGTGCGAATTCCGGGTCCATCATGGATGGAGTATCTCTGGATATCAAATATTAGCCCTTTTGATTTCTTATCAGTCACTCACCAATATCCTTGTCCAGTCAATAGATTTTGTGAAAAAAACTTTCCTTTTAAAGAGGCTTCATTCACCGCTAATAGCCACCAGTACTTTTAATAGGCTGGGATCTTCCTCTATCTCCTGAAAAGCTTGTGGTAGGTCATCCAGAGATACTACCCTGGAGATCAAGGGGGCAGGATCAAATCGACGATAAGAAAGTAAGGCTATTGCCTGCAGCCAGGTAGCGTAGCTGCCTGCTACAGAACCGCTAATTCTCAACTCACCAATGGTAACTTTAAAAGGGCTTATGGAAAAAGTATCCTTCTCATCACAAAGCCCAAAGGCAAGAATCTCCCCTCCTGGCCTTACAATTTCCATTGCTTGTTGATAGGTCAAAGGGGATCCCACCGCTTCTATTACAAGATCTACCCCTCTATTAGAGGTTATTTTCCTGATTTCGCCTGTTAAGTCTTTATTGCTGGCATCAATTACGCAATCTGCTCCCAGCTTTTTGGCTGCCTCTAGCCTGTACTTATCTACCTCACTTATAATCACCGGACAGGCTCCCCTCAATTTAGCTATCTCGAGATGAATCAATCCTATTGGGCCCGCACCAATAATCGCTACGCTACTTCCAAGCTGGATGTTCATTCTCTCATTTGCATGAATAACACAGGTTAGAGGCTCAATGAAGGTACCGTATTTATAGGAGATATTTTCGGGAAGTTTAAAGATAAGATCTGCCGGAGCCCTGACATACTCAGCAAAAGCTCCATTGCTGTGAATACCTATTTGATTTATCTTCTCGCACATAAGTTTCTGGTTATGCTTACAAAAATAACAAACTCCACATCCAACATTTTCATCCACTGTCACTCTATCTCCTACCTTAGCATTTCCTACGTCGTCGCCCACTTTTACCACCTCACCGCTAAATTCGTGTCCGGGAATTAAAGGAAAGTATTCAGATGAATATCTTCCGTTGCGAATATGGAGATCTGTTCCACAAATTCCGCAGTACTTTACATTAATCAGTATTTCCTTTGAGCCAATCGGAGGTACCTCTACCTGTTCTACCCGCACATCTTTGGGTCCATGTACGACCGCGGCTTTCATTTTTGTGGGTATTGTTGAGTTCATCAAATTCTCCTCTTTTGAACTAGCATATTATCGGTGGGTCGATAGGGCTATGATAAGGACCAAGATAGTTCTTGGTCGGAATTTATGCTTTGCTCAATATTTTCTCGCTCTCTTCCCAAATCAGATCGAATCTTTTTTTGCAGTCCTCAAGAATAGCGGTATGATCGGACTCCCACATCTTTCTGGAAAAAATCTCGATGTTGTAATATCCTTTGTAACCGATCTTTCTCACCGCGGCAACAATCTCTGCCAGAGGCACCGCACCATCGCCAAGAAGAGGATACTCTTCGAAGGTCTCTGGGGTTTGAAGAGGTCGGTCAGAGATATCCACTAAGAAAAGATGATCCTTGAGCTGGCTTATACTCTCCAACATATTCTTTTCTAAGCCCAATTGATATGTATCCAGCAAGACTCCCACTCGAGGAGAATTTACCAATTTTACAATTTCCAAGGCTTCTTTAATGCTAGCAACAAATTTCATTCTCTCCTTGTTTAAAGGTTCTACTGCTAAATTGATACCCTTTTCTTCAGCAAGGGGTGAAGCTGTCTTCAGGGCCTCCACTATCATCTCGCGCCCTTCCCGGTCGCTAAGTCCACAGCTTAACTCCTCACTCATGTTTGGTCTGGGTGCAGGGATTCCGGGAACCACACAGATCAACTCTGCCCCTATTCTACTGGCTATTTCAATATGCTCCATGGTTTCCCTGATTCTCCTTTGTCTTTTTTCCTTGGTAGGTTGAGTGTACTGACCGGTAAAAACTAAAGAAGATACCTTGATAGGATATCTTCTTAAGAGATTTATTGCTCTTTCTATCCCATATTCTCCCAGTTTATCCAGCCACACACTGATTGCATCATATCCGTACCGAGAATAATTCCGGACATCCTCTTCGAACTTCCACTTCTTGGTAGTGGCCTCAGCCATAGATAGTTTATATTTCATTGTTGCTCCTCTCCTCCACCAGCTGCCAGGGATAATATTCCATCGCACGAGCTCATCAACTGGGGCATGTCTGAGGAAATCAGAATGACTGCGGTTCCATTTGTGGAATATAGTCTCCTCAGAGTTCAGACACTCTGGTATTCAGTACGATCGATAATGTCATCCTGCACGGCTTTATCAAGCTCCAAAAAGAAAGCACTGTAACCTGCCACCCTGATTATGAGCCATCTATAATCATCAGGTCTCCTCTGAGCTTCTCTTAACGTATCTACAGACACAACATTGAACTGTATGTGCCATCCTCCAAGATCAAAGAAGGTTCTGATTAAGTGAGCTAAGTTTCTTTTCCCTTTTAATTCCGACAAAACCCTAGGACTGAACTTCATATTCAGCTGGGTTCCATTGGTCACTAGCGTATGATCTAATTTGGCCACAGATTTGACTATAGCTGTAGGTCCGCATCTTTCCGTTCCGTGAGCAGGACTCACACCATCAGATAGAGGAGATTTAGCTTTTCTACCGTCAGGCAAGGCTCCCACATGAATTCCCAGGGGAACATTAGCAGATACTGAATAAAGACCCGGACGGTATTTGCCGCCTCTGGTATTCTGATATTTAGACACTTCCTGACAATAAATAACTCCCACTTCCCGGGCTATACTATCTACATAGTCCTCGTCATTACCATACTTGGGGGATTCGTTAATCAGGATCTGGCGCAGAGCTTCTTTACCCTCAAAATTAGTATTTAGAGCTTCCATTAACTCCTCCATGGTTACTTTTTTCTCATCAAACACCAGCTTCTTTATAGCTGCTAAGGAATCAGTTACACTTGCCAGTCCCACTCCTTGCGGACCGGTATAGTCATAGCGTGCTCCTCCCGAGGTAACATCTTCACCCTTTTCTATACAATCATCAATAACCAAAGAGAAGTAGGGAAGGGGCATAATCTGTGCATGCACCTTTTCTATGATATTGACAGTTATCACCATATGTTTCACGTAATAAGCTACCTGTCTTCTATATGCATCGATTACTTGATCAAAGGAGGTGAAATCCCGGGGGTCCCCTGTTTTGAGTCCAAGCTCTTTGCCACATAACCTACACTTCCCGTCATTAAGAGCAAGTTCCAGAGCCTTAGCTAGATTAGACATGGCAGCATTAGTCATCCCGTTAGTATGGGGGGGAACAGCTTCCACGCATCCTGAAATACTGTAGTCTCTTGCATCTTCCAGTGGAACTCCCAGAGAGGATAAAGAAAGAATTCCCACATCATCGTTAAATAATTCAGGTTTGGTCCTACCTGTACTAATTACCTCCACTGCTTTCATAAGGAATTCATCCGGCGTTCCGGAATGTATCCTGACTCCTAAATTAGGCTGGGATAGTTTTGTATTCCTCTCCGCCTCAAGGCATAGAAAAGATAGTTCATTGGTAGCGTCTTCCCCTTCTCGAGTTTGACCACCCAGTACTACGTTCTCAGATATGGAAAAGCCACCAAAGTATTTGGCATCGTTATAATCGTAAGCTCTCATTACTTCGGTAAATTTTATCCACAAGCACTCTAAAAGTTCCTGAGCTTGTTCTCGAGTTATCCTTCCTTCCCCCTTATCTTTTTTATAATAAGGATAGAGATATTGGTCCAATCTACCTGGAGATACAGCCAGCCCATTTTGTTCAATATAAAGAGGAAGGTGTGTAAACCAAAAAGACTGGACTGCTTCGCGAAATGTCCTGGCCGGATTTTCTGGTACCCGCTCACACATTTCGGCTATCCGCTCCAACTCAGCCTTCCATTCTTCGTCTTTTTCCTCAGTAGCCAATTTCCTGGCTTCTCTAGCAAACCTTCTTGCCCAATCTACGATCGCTTCACAAACAATAAGTTCTGCCTCATAGAAATGATATTTATCTAACTGTTCAGGATCAGACAGATCCAGCTTTTGTAGCTTCTCTTCCACCTGTTTCTTGATTTTGGATATTCCCAGAGAAAGAACCTTATCGTAGTCCACAATAACATGACCTATACTCCCTTTCAGGTGAATATCTGGACAGAAAACAGGGTGCTCGTGTTCAAATATCTCTTTACTTTCCGGAGGAATAGCTTTTAAGGCTACATCCTCAGTGGTTTTCCCCATCCAGTAAGGAAAAACTTCTTCTTGCAGCTCTCGCTTCACCTCATCAGGAATTATCAACCTGTCCTGGCCTCTCTTAGGAAAAATATCAAGTTCTCGCTCCAGGTATCCAGCTTCTGTTTCTGGAAATAAGGGGCTGGCGCGCAGCTTGCTAGCTTGATTTCCTACAATGAGCTGATCTTTCTGGATAAAGATGGTCATTTCCCCCAAAGCCTTTGCCAGAGCTTTAGCTCGCCGGATAATCATGGGTTCTCCTTCTGTTTCCTTGTAGGAAGCGGTCACAAGGCGGGCCCTTTCAATACAGACCTCTGGTCTTACCGACAACAACTCTTGGTTGAGCTTTCTTGTTCTTTGAAAGGGTGAGGGAATGGGAGATTTAGCTTCAGTTCTTACACTCATTTTTGTGCCTTCTTGTGTGTTTTTTTATTAATCTAGAACACTCCTTCCTCTCAGCTATAACGGCCTTTTTGCTTTCACACCTCGCTGTGGCCCTATTTTGAGTGTTCCGCCATCAAAGATCTCATTTCAATTAGTGCCAACAACCAACAGCCCTCCTACTATCAATAAACATAACTTTTTCCACATACTCACCTTATCTCCTTTTTTATTTTGCTCCCGCGTTCGGTTTTTGCATTATTCCCCGGTCCGATGAAAATCCCAAAAACAGTCATCACCACTTCCTTTCTTCTGTCTTTGACCGTGATGATACACTTGTGGCGGTGCTTAAAGACAAAGACTGGGAACACCTTAACCTGGAGACTCACGCTTCAGGTTGTAAGACTACCTTTATGGCCTCCTTGTTCTCCACCATCTTGAAACCTTCTTCCCACCTTGACATAGGAAGGGAAGATGCAAGAGGCAGAGTATCCACTAGACCCTTTCCCAAAAGAGTTAAACCTCTCTTCCAGGCTGAGTTTTTCTGGCCAAATGAGCCTTGAAGAGTTAACTCATGGTAAGACATCTTGTCAACAGGAAAAGAAACCTCTTGGGTAAAAAGTCCAATTTGGGTATAGCGTCCGCCTTTTCGCAACACATCTATTCCTAAACGCAAAGATGATGGAGCTCCACAGCAACCTATAACTACATCAGCACCACAGCCTTCGGTTAGGTCTTTCGTAATGCGGGATAGGGTTTCTTTCTCCTCCTCTATATTTATAGTGTATTCTGCTCCCAATCTTTTGGCTAAATCCAGGCGAGGCTTATCCTTGCTGGTTCCGATGACTATGGGACAGGCCCCAGATACCTTAACTAATTGTAAGGATAAAAGTCCAATGGTCCCAGGACCCATGACTACGACAGTATCTCCAGGAAAAATGGGCGTTAGTTCCAAAACAGCATGGATACAAACAGCCAGGGGCTCACACAGCGCTCCTGCAGCATAACTTACTTTGTCAGGGAGTTTATGAGTATATTTTTGCCTTCTTACTGCATACTCAGCAAAACCTCCAGGGGCACTGAATCCAGCAATCATTCTATTGGAACAAAGATTATAGCGGCCACTTCTACAATACCTGCACTCACCACAGATGCTGACCGTAGGTTCAAAAACAACTCTATCTCCAATTTTGAGTTTTCCTACCCTATCACCCACCTCCACTATTTCCCCAGTGAACTCATGTCCCATGATTACTGGAGGGCGAAAAAGAGCATCTCTCCCGTGAAGAATCTCAACATCTGTTCCACAAATGCCTGCCGCTTTTACCTTGATTTTTACCTCATCATCCCGGGTAATCTGAGGCTCATCTACATCTTCAACAGATATCTTTCCCTCACCCACATCCAGTTTGACAAGTGCCTTCATTGACCTCCCCTCTTGCAGGAAGAATAACTGTAAAAGGTCTCAGCTTACACCATTGATCCTTGTTCTGCTCTTCGAATATGATGGTCCTGATGGTCTTTATCCATGAGAACAAAATAAGCCTGAAATCCTCCTACTCGCACAATAAGGTCTTTATAATTCTCCGGTTCCTTCTGGGCTCGGCGTAGAGCCTCTACATCGCTTAGAGTAATACTCAGCAAATTACCCCCAAGACGCAGGTAAGATTTCACAAAAGCCATCAAACGATAAAGACCCTCCTTCCCCTGAAACGCATTTTTGTTAATAGATAAAGTCAGAGGAGAACCGGCCGGCAAATCTGTGAAGTCTATCTTTGAAAAGGACTTGACTGCACTGGTGGGCCCACTAATGTTGGATCCTGGTGTCGGACTCATGTTCACACTTATAGGATGAGTAGCTAATCGGCCATCCGGAGTAGCTCCCAACTTTTTCCCAAACATGATATATCTTTCGAAAGTGCCCACCCCCGGGGAGAACTTCACTCGGGGATTAGCGTTTTCCTTTAGCTCTTGGGTGTAAAAGTCAATTAGTTCTTTCACTATACTATCTACATAATCATCGTCGTTCCCATATTTGGGAGCTTTGTTTAAGAGAAGCTGACGTACCTCCTCAGCACCCTCAAAATTTCTGTCTAATAAATCAATAAGTTCTTTCATGGTTAATCTTTTTTCTTCAAACACCAATTTCCTTATGGCAGCTAGACTATTAGCCGTATCCGCTACCCCTGCGGCTAGGGGAGCATGTAGCACGTACTTAGCTCCTCCCTGAGTTACATCCTCGGCCCTCTCTAGGCAATCATCTATCAGAGAAGAAATAAAAGGTACAGGAGCAATTGTACAGGTAGACCCGTAATATCGACTTATCCGCTCAGCAAAACTCTTTATGAAGAACTCAATCTGATCCTTCAGAGCCTTGACTACCTCATCGTAAGAAGTGAATTCACGGGGATCAGGCGTATCTGCTCCCTCTTTTTCACCGGTAATGCGACTATATCCCGTGTTTAAGGCCAGCTCTAAACAGCGCAAGAATTCAATGTTAGAATATCTGAATTCGGTCTTTCCAGAAACCAGAATTTCCCAACAGCCGTCGTTGCTATAATCGTTAGCATCTTCGGCAGGAATACCCATTTTTCGTAAGGCGGGTATTATCACATCATCATTATATATAGCAGGATGCCCTGTTCCCTCTTGGATGCCCTCACAGGTTTTCTTCAAAAGCTCCTCAGGGGAGTTTTCATGGAGTCGTACACTGAGCACCGGGTTAAGCAATCGAAACTTTTTATGTGCTTTAAGACACATAAAAGTTAACTCGTTGGTCGCATCCGAGCCATCGCGCCTAAGTCCTCCTAGCACGACATTTTGAAGCCAATTATTGGTCAACATTTCATGCTCCAGCTTTATATCAAATTTCCCGCCGCCGAGCTGCATGAAAGCTGGATCAAACTGATTCTCCACTAGATTTAGGTTCTTAATACATCGCTCGTTCACTTTCAGCCAAAAGCAATCCAGTAGTTCCTGAGCCTCTTTCCTACACGATTTACCCTCTGTCAAATCTCTTTCCAGGAAAGGATAAAGGTACTGGTCAATCCTCCCCAGAGGAACAAAGTTCATGGTAGAGTGAAGTACCGCATGAATAAACCAAAGGCTCTGAAGGGCTTCTCTAAAAGATTCTGCCGGATTCATGGGCACTTCCTTAATTATTTTGGCGATCTGCTCTAGTTCTGACCTACGTGGATGATCCCTTGTTTCTCCAGCCTTTTCCTGGGCCAACTTGGAATATCTATCACTAAGGCAGTCCACTCCCTCGTAACACATGAGAATCGCTTCCAAAAAATTCCTCTTCTTAGTGTCAGTTTCCTTCTCTAATTTATCCTTTATTTCCTCTCTAAGCCCACTAAGACCTTTTCTTAAAACCCTCGGATAACCTGGAAGATAGTGACCCCAAATTGACTTAATACCTAATCCTATGTTTGCAGCTTTTTCCTTTTCTTCAGGCGTGGCGTAATCAATAAAGGATACCCCCATACCAATAGTTCCATAGTTTATCATTCCTACGATTAGCTCATCCTCCAAAATTCGAACAGGCATTTCTGAAAGCATCTTTTTGAATGCCAAGGCTTTCCTAATAATAATAGGCTTTTTCACCACTTCCTCATCGTCCAAAATGCTCATATGCCGGTCAGGCCAGCTTTGTTTTTTCTCCTTCTCCATCCTATCCATCAACTCATTGTACAGCTTCCATACTCTCTCCATTTCATCCTCCTGTTCTAAGCCACCTCAGCTATTTAACGTTTGGTCAAGTCGATAAGAATTCTTGATTCTATTTCAAATGCACAATCTATGCATGATTTAGCGCTTCGCCAGCAGACCTTCATCAAAGCTAGTCACCTAGTCAGCTCATGTGTCTGTTTACTATCTCCCAATCTGCATCTTCAAACCGCGCAACTTTGCCCACTGCTTGATCTCCTGCCAAAGCTCACCATCCCACTCTTTAAGATTGGGTAGTTCGAGATTCCTTCCCAGCCACTTGTATTTTGCTTCACCAGACCTGTTATACGGCATAAAAATTATCTTTTTCAAGCCCAGTTTTTTAGTATGATCCATGGTACAAATAAGGTTTCCTGGAGAGTCATTGTAGCCGGGAATTAACGGGACAGTAATCAGGATGTCTTTTTTCATAGCAGCAAGTTTTCTCAAATTTTCCAATATTGGTTTATTCGAGACCCCTGTATATTCAATATGTTTTCTGCTATTCATATGTTTGATGTCGTACAGGAAAAGATCAACATAATCGGCTATCTTCCTTAGGACTTGCCATCTTACAAAACCCGAGGTATCAACGGCGGTATGGATAGCCTCCTTTTTGCACTCTCGAAGCATATCTAGTAGGAAAGCAGGTTGGAGGGAAGGTTCTCCACCAGAAAAGGTGACACCACCTCCAGAGTTCTGGTAAAAGATGATGTCCTTCTGAATCTCATCAAAAATCTCCTGGGTAGTATAGTACTTTCCTTTCATCTCTAAGGCTTGAGAAAAACAAACCTTACAGCATTCAGCGCAATTATCACACTTTTCCCAATCTATCACCCTTTTGCTATCTTTTCTTATTTGTTGAGCCCCGTGAGGACAAGCGTCCACACAACTCCCACATCTTATGCATCTATTTTCATAAAATACCAACTCAGGGTGTTTGTCGATAGATTCTGGGCTGTGACACCAAACACATCTTAAAGAACAACCTTTTAAGAAGACAGTGGTGCGTATTCCCGGCCCATCATCTGTAGCAAACCTTTTTATATCGAAGACAATTGCTTCTTCCATAAGAAAGACTTATGATTACTGATCTCGCAGGAAATATTTGCTCTTTTTTCCAGATATTACCTAATGGATCCAAGAGTTAATCCTTTTATCAAAAATCTCTGGCTGGCAAATACAAAAACACCTATAGGCAGTAGGACTACCATGCAACCCGCCATGATCCGACCCCACTCAATAGCCTCCGTAGTCCAGAATCCCATGACTGCCACTGTAGCAGTCATAGTGTTGGAACTGGTTAGGATGTAGGCATACAAAAATTCGTTCCACGAAAATATAAAACAAAACACCGCGCAAACTACTAGGCCAGGAGCGGATAAGGGTAATGAGATTCGAAAGAAGGCAGACAAACGACCACATCCATCCACCCGAGCTGCCTCTTCCAGATCCTCAGGGATCTCCAGGAAAAATCCTCTCATTAACCACACGGCTAAAGGTATGTTGAACGTGGAATAAACGGTTATCAAAGCAAGAGGAGTATCCAAGAAACCCAAATTTCTCATAAGGATATAGTAGGGGATTACTACCGAAATAGGTGGAAACATCCGAATAGATAAAATCCAGAAAGAGACATTCTTCAGCCAGTTGAATCTCAGGCGAGCAAGTGCATATGCGGCAAAACACCCCACCCCCACGCTAATGAAGGTTGACCCCAAAGCAACAACTACACTGTTCCGAAGGTTCTCGTGAAATCGCCTCAGAGTAAAAAGATCTACAAAATTCTTGAGAGTGGGCTTGAACACCCACGAAGGAGGACGAGAAAACATATCTATTGCGGGTTTAAAAGCAGAGGTTACAACAATGTACAAGGGAAATAGAAATACAATTGCTACCGCAATGACAACAAGATACAGTAAAATACGCTCTCTACATTTGCGCCGTGATCTAGCCTTAGCATGGCCATGCTCTTCTAACTTCATCATTGCACTCCCTTTATCTCTTAGCTTCGGCTTTCAAGGTTCGGATAAATAGAGTACTAAACCCTACAATTACAGCCAGTACAATAAAAGAGGCAGCTGCTCCATACCCCATACGCCAAAGAGTGAACCCCTCCCGGTAAATATAGAAGCTCACCACCTCAGTGGTAGTACCGGGGCCACCCTTGGTAAGAACAAAAACTATATCATAAAGTTTGAAACAATCTATACTCCTCAGAAGAAAAAGGCTTATTAATACCGGTTTAAGCAGAGGTATGGTTACATGAAATAAGGTTTGCAACTTGGAACACCCATCTATTCTGGCTGCCTCAAAAGGTTCAATGGGTAAAGCGTGAAGTCCTGCTGCTACTCCTAACATCACAAACGGAGTCCATTGCCAAATATCTGCTATGGCAATGGAATAAAGAGCCACATTCGGACCCCCTAGCCATCTCAGTGGACCAACATTCAAAAAACTCAAGAAGTAATTCAGGTACCCTAACCCTGGGTAATAAAAAAATAACCAGATAAGACCAACTACCACAGGGCTGATCATCATAGGGATCATGAATAAGGTTCTTATCACTCGCATCCCCCGTAATTTCTGGGTTAAGAGAAGAGCCAGCGCAAATCCCAGGATAAGTTCCACACTAATTGCTAGGGCCATAAGCTTGAAAGTGACATATAGACTGTTAAAAAATCTACCTGAACTCAAAAGGCTGACATAGTGGCTTATTCCAACAAAAATACGGGGTATATATGGTTTAGCTAAATTATACTGTCGAAAACTTAAAACAGCGGCATAAATAAGAGGGTATATGGTTGTAAAAAACAAGACTGCCAAAGCAGGGCCCAAAAATAGTAAAATCATCTTAACATCACTTAAACGAGCTCTGTTCACCTTTTTCCTCTTCTATTTAATGAACCAAAACCTCATTTAATCAGCTTAACACTACTAAAGAAACCTTCCCTCTGAGAACTTCTATTTGTCTTCCGTGGATAGTGAAGTCCCCCCCCTCGCTCCAGTCTCCGAATAGAGTGAAGGGGGGGGACTTATCTCGTATCATTCATTCACTGTCCACTTCAGTACTCTAGAAGTTCACATTGGGTATCTATAGTCCATCTTTTGCGCAGATCTTCGGAGAACATAGCTAGCCTGGCATTAATGGCGTTAGTTGCTGTGTCCAGCGCTTCCTTAGCAGTTTGTTCACCCATCATGAACCTGTTTAGCTCAAGTCCAAATATCTCCTCCACATCAGCATAGAAAGGATGATAGATTCGTCTCTTAGCAATATCACTTTGCCACGGTCCGTCTGAAATCTCCAGAAGAGTCTTGTAGTAGGGGTACTTCTCTTGGAGTTCGGGATCGGCAAGAATAGGTCTTCGGAACTGGCTGATTCCCATGGTAGCTAATTTCCTGCAGATTTCCTCACCACATCCCCATTTTATGAATTCCCACGCGGCCTCCACATTTGTCCTCTTGGACTGAGAGTTGATGGCGAAGGAGAGAGATCCAGTGTAGGTAGGAGCTGCCATTCCCTGGTAGGTGGGATTCTTAGCATACCCAGGATCCCCAGTGGTAGCTACTTTAGCCTCTTCCGGGTTTTCCAACCGGACAGTTCTCACTGACCAATAACAAGAAAGTGCACATTCTCCTCTTTCAAAGTAACCAGTTCTCAAATCCCACATGAGAGCAAGAGCATCCGGTGGATTATATGGAAGAAGAGATTTCATGAACTCAGCTGCTTTTATATGGGGTTCTTGATTCATGATAGAAAAACCATCCTCACCCCAGAACTCGCCACCAAACGATCTCATAATCCCAAAGTAATCATGAGTGATGGCGCCCTGTACTCTACTATAGGCTTGGGCACATCCGTAGAAGGGTTCTTTGAGTGTCTTGCCCGCCAGTTTCTGACCTGGCTCACGCGTAAAAAACTCTGCTATATCTCTGTACTGCACCCAGGTTTTGGGAACATCTAGCTCGTAGCCATATTTCTTGCCGAAATTTGCTTTTTCCTCAGGATGTTCAAAGAGATCTTTCCTGTAATGCATAAACCAGTTCATGCCTGAGGCTGGAAAAGCATAGAATTTTCCTTGCCAACTATTCTCCTGTATCTGAATTGGAAGGATATCCCCTATACCTATCTCCTCGTAATCTCTTATAGCAAGAGGAGTCAAATCATACAATGCACCTGCTTCTCCAAGCTGTCCCACCCAAGGGCTATCTACCCAGAACAAGTCATAAGTTGGAGACTTAGCACTGGTTTCCACCACTACCTTGTCTATCAGCCCGGGATAAGGGTACATGTCTATCGTCACCTTGGCACCAGTCAGTTCCTCAAATTCATCCAGGATCTTCACCAGCCGGGTCACAGCGGTGTCCCCGCAGGCGAGCATCTTCAGGTGCATTCCCTCAAATTTCTTCTCAGCTAACCCCGAGGTAACTGTCCCCAAAGCCAGCCCACATAATAAGAGAATCACTACTAGATACTTCATCTTTTACTTCCCTCCTTTTTTCTTTCGAATTCCTCTATTTCTCCTGAGAAGCTTCCAGAAGTGGTCGACCTGATATTTCCGCGAACAACTTTCTTGACCTCAAAGAGGATGAGGCCGACTTCTAATCCGACCGCTTATTCTTCCTGCTTCTCATATGATAGGGGCCTTTGATTTCCAAGTGACTATCACCACCTCCTCTCTTCTGTTTTTGACCCTGATAATAATCTCCTCTCGATCCTTAAAGACAAGGACTTTGCAATACCTTAAACTGGACATCTACTCTCCCGGTTCTAAGACTACCTTTATGGCCTCCTTTCCCTCACCCACATCCAGTTTGACAAGTGCCTTCATTGACCTCTCCTTGCACACAATAAAGAGACCTTCCTTCATGAAGGGGCGTTAAGTCTACGCGAGAACTCATAAGCTCCATCCTTAACAATTTTAATTAAGTGGGGGAGCTTCTCTTCAGTAAAATGGCTGGAAACACCACCGATACTGATTGCAGCAATAACCTCACCCCTCCAGTTTCTTACAGGAGAGCCCAGAGCTGCAGCACCTTCGGTTGTATCCTCAAAACTTAATGCATAACCTTGTTCTCGAATCTTTTCTAAATCCTTTCTCAAAAGATCAGGATCAGTGATGGATCTTTCGGTCCAGGCAGGAAGTCCCTTACTCTTTATTACCCTCTCCATCTCCTCCTCGGGAAGATGGGCTAGGAGCACCCTGGGACCTCCTCCAATGTGAAGAGGCATCCTGCCGCCTACCTGCAGGAAAAGAACCTTAAGATAGTGATGGCCATCGATTCTTTCAAGACAAAGACCCTCATCCTTATCCAGAATGATTAAATAAGCTGACTCTCCTGTTTTTTCTGCAAGATCGGTTAAGATGGGAGTTGCCTCCTCACGCAGATTAAGATGCCTGACCACTACGTTGCCAATTTCAAAGAACTTAAAGGTTAGCTTATATTTGGAAGTCATTGGGTTTTGCTCTACATAGCCACGACATTTTAGAGCAGTTAAGATTCTGTGGGTGGTGCTCAGGTTAAAACCCGCATCTTTGCTAAGTTTGGTGAGTGATTTCTCTGGCTCCTCATCTGCCAGAATTTCAATAAGGTCAAGGCCTCTTTCCAGGGAGTGTACTTTGTAGGGTTTTCGAATAGAGATATTTCCCACTTCGAGGTCTTTCATTTGTCGAAATTGGGTTTTCTATAATAGAATATACAACAACAAATTTTTCTGTCAAGTACCTGAATTGCTCTTGTCAGTTAAAATTTAAAAGTGCACTGCTTTTTATGGTTTAAAGTTCAAAAGTGCACTATTCGTCTCTGTCGAAAGATAGCTTGTGTAGTGTTGTCCGCTTTGAAAAATGATCAAAAAGAGCAAAGAAATTCTCATAAGAAAGCCGAGTAAACCTCCCGTTATCCGTGATGAAATGACAGGAATAGCAGAGGTTAAGATTCAGTACAACAATGAACTTACTACCACCCATCAAGCTAAGGATTCCTGCCTCAATCTAGTGCACTTTCAATTCTTAAATAGTGCACTTTTGAAATTTAGCTAACAGTACCTGAATTGCTCTCATCCCCACCCTCACAGGTCGGGAGTTCCCGCTGAATTAAATACTGAGGCGCAGGTCATCTACACAAAAATGTTATAAAATTGAAGTGAGCGCACTCGAGATCATCACACTGTTATCACTATCCTCCAACAACAACTTCCAGACCATACGAAAACAAAATTTCTTTTGCCTTATCGATTTCTTCCTTGGGAAGAATATCGAGACCGCTTAGTGAATATCTTCTTCCCAGTCGAATACTTTTGGATTCACCCATAGAATGATAGGGTAAAATATCAGCCCTTCTTACCTGGGGCAATTTACTTTTTATGAATTCTCCCACAGCATTAATGTTCTGTCGAGAGTTATTGTACCCGGGAATGAGAGGAAACCGGATTATCATCTCCTTTACCATTCTTGCAGCCTGCCGCGCATTTATAAGAATTTTCTCGTTGCCCACTCCTGTTTTTTCCCCGTGAGTATCCGTATCCATATGCTTAATATCAAAGAGTAAAAGATCAGTAAATCTGAGAAGCCTCTTTAACTCTTCCCATGAAGCATACCCGCAGGTTTCTACTGCAGTATGAATTCCCTTTTCTTTACATTCTTTAAGAAGCTTTCCAACAAATATTGCCTGGTATGTTGGCTCGCCACCTCCTATGGTGACGCCGCCTCCAGAATTCCTATAGAACACTTCATCTCTAAGTACTATATCCAGAACCTCTCTCACACTCATCCATCGGCCAACAAATATCCTCGCCTCTGCATAGCAAACGTCCACACATCTCCCGCATCCAAGACACTGGTCCCTGTCTACAGGCCAATTCTTCTTCAGTAATTCTCCCAAACAACACGCCTTTAGACATTCACCGCACCCAATACATTTTTCTTCATAAAGAATTAATTCAGGGCTAGCCTTTTGAGATTCCGGGTTGCTGCACCATTCACATCTGAGGGGGCATCCCTTAATAAACACAAGGGTACGGATACCGGGCCCATCATTCACTGTGAATCTCTGAATATCAAAGACTAGTCCTTTTTTTTCCTTATCAGTCTTCGTTGCTTCTTCCTTACGTAAGTCGAAGTTCCGCGGGTATTCCTTAAGATCTTGGACGATACATACCGAAAGTAATTAGAACCCGTGCTCAGTTCGCCTCATATATTCTTCCTGCTGCGGCTGGGCAAGCTGGACGAAATAAGCTGTTAATCCACCCAGTCTCACTCTCAATGAGGCATACTTCTCCGGTTCCTTTTGTGCTGCACGTAGGGTACCAACACTGACGGCAGTTATGGTCAGGATGTTTCCACCCAATTCCAGGAATGATTTAACAAAACTTTCCAATACCCCGTTTCTGCCCCCGTCGGAGCTACTGAAGCTAATCCTGAGGTCTACAGGACACCCGTCATTAATTCGCTGCAAGTCAGACTTCGTTGCAGATTTTATCACAGCAGTCGGCCCATTCCTATCTCTTCCCACGGAGGGTGAATAGTTGCTCGCAATTGCCTCATGGGCAAACCTTCCATCCGGTGAGGCACCCGCGTTATTACCAAGACGGGGATAATTCTCAAATGTTCCTATTCCTACCGGAAATTTCAGCCAATCGACTTTCTTTCCCCATGAATCAACACGATCGAAAAAATCGGTTAATACACGTTTGGCAATATCATCAACGTATTCGTCATCGTTACCGTATTTAGGCACCTTATTCAAGCAGAGCTGCCTCAGTCTCTCTTTACCTTTCCAATTACTTTTTACAGCCGAAACAATCTCCTCCATACCTACCTTTTTATTCTCATATACCAGCTTTTTGATAACAGCAAGGGAATCAACGCAGTGTGAAAAGCCAGTAACTAGCGGTGAATAGAACGTGTACCTTGAGCCTCTCTGCGTGAGATCCTTTCCTTTTTCAATACAGTCATCAATAAATGCAGAAAGAAACGGAACGGGTGCAATTTTATGAACTTCATCGTAGTACTTGATTTTATTATTGATTGCGTTATCTATCAGGTTTTTCATCTGTATTTTGAAAGCATCGTAGAATTCACCATAGGATTTGAAGCTCACCGGATCACCCATGTCAGGTCCCACAACTCTTCCGGTATTTAAAGATTTTCCTCTATTAAGAACACCCTCCAGACTGAGCAGAAGTTCAATGTGTCCGTAACTGAATGCAGTCTTCCCATGGACTAGTGTTTCCCAGCAGCCATCGTTACTGTAATCGCGAGCTTCCTCTATTGGTATTCCTAGGTATTTTACCATCCCAGGGATTACTACATCGTCATTAAATACTATCGGCTGTGCAGCACCTTTGCTTAAAGCCTTACATGTTGTTTTTATCAGCTCCTCTGGTGAGTCTTTATGGAAACGAACAGAGATAATAGGATCAATAAGTTCTAATTCAGACACCAATTCAATAATCATGTGACTCAGTTCGTTTGTAGCATCCTTTCCATCCGGCGTTAAACCCCCGACTATTACGTTTTGCAGCCAGTGATTCGCCGACTGACCAAAGGTATAATCCCTTTCATTCTGCATTTCAAGATGGGTTGTCGGTTCATTCGGATCGCCGCCCTGGGACCAATCGCCAAAGGTAAAATGATCTTCCATATGTCCTTTCTTAGACTGAATCCTTTCGTTAAATTTTATAAGAAAAGAACCTAGCAGCTCCTGTGCATACTCCTTTGTTATTTTTCCCTCTTCAATATCTTTCGAATAAAACGGCCATAAATATTGATCCATTCTCCCCAATGAGGTATAATTAAGTGTGCTGTGTAATATTATATGGATGAACCACACACTCTGCAGGGCTTCATGAAAGCTCTCAGCTGGATTTTCTGGAACTTTTTCACAGACACGCGCAATCCCGTCCAATTCCGCCTTCCTCTTTGGATCCTTTACTTCACCAACTAAAAACCGTGCTAACTTCACATATCTTCTAGGTAATTCCTTTGCAGCATTCAAAGTATAAAGGACTGCTTCATAGAAATTTTTTGTTTCGGAATCCTGCTCAGGCACTTTAGACAATTTTTCTTCTACCTCTTTTATTATTCCTGATAAACCTTTTGAAAGCACCTTCGGATAATAGGGTGGATGATGTCCCCAGACCGATTTTCTATTCAAACATATCTTGGCAAAAGTTTCTGCCTCTTCATCGGTTTCATACTTTGGAAATGTATGACCAAAACCTACAGACGACATTGTCGGTATGCCAACAATAAGCTCATCTTCTTTTATCTCAATAGGTACTTCCCGGCAGACTTTTTCAAATGCGATCGCTTTTCGTATAATGAGAGGCTTTTCAGCAATACCTTCCTTATCAAGAATATCAAGATCATCACCCCACCACTCTTTTTTCTCATAAAACTCTTCAAAAAGTCTTGTTTTAAGTTTTTGCAGCCTATCCATTTGATACCCTCACTTTCGCCAATATGACGCGCTGTTCTCTGAAAACCACACAGATTGGCTCATAGAAAAATACCGTTGGATACCCGCTAGTAAACTGGCGGGACGAAAACGGTAAATTCGCCGAAGGCGAATTTAAGAAACTCCCTAATTACTCCCTTTTTGCTACAATTAATCCATCAGTCCAATTAAGAGAACTAAGCATGCTGTTTATGATACAAAGTACCATTTTGTTTGTGACCTGCCCCCATTAATTGTACCACTTTCTAAGTTAGAGTCACGGGGATGATAACTTCGGGAGCAGGTGGTCGGTAGTTTAAGGCGCTGTGCGGCCTTACTTGATTGTACTCCTTTCGCCACTCCTCAGTGAGTACCTTCGCTTCAGTGAGTGTGGTGAATACCTCCCGATTAAGCAGCTCATCTCTTAGCTTACCGTTGAATGACTCTAGGTATCCATTCTCCCAGGGACTTCCTCTCTCAATGAAAAGTGTGGTAACCCCCAAGCGATTCAGCCAGAGGCGTATTGCCTTGGCGGTAAACTCAGGACCATTGTCGGACCGAATATGCTCAGGGACACCTCTGAATACAAATAGATAGAAGAGCTGCTCGATCACATCCTGGGAAGTGATCCGGCGGTCAACCAGAATAGCTAAGCACTCCCTGGTGTACTCGTCAATAATGGTGAGTATCCTGAACGCTCTTCCCTCCTCCGTCCTTGCCATCATGACCTCACGAGCTCCACACATGATCTTTGTGTGCAGGCCTCAGTCTCACACAGGAGCCATCATTCAGCCATAAGCGACCTCTCTTTGGTTGTTTCTTTGGCACCTTAAGTCCTTCTTTTCTCCAGATTCTCTCCACTCATCTTGCATTTTACTCTCCAGCCTTCCTGCCGAAGGAGTGCTGTTATCCTGCGATACCCGTACCGCCCGTACACAGTTGCCAGCCTGATAATCTCTGCTGAGAGCTTCTCCTCTTCACTCCTCAGCTCAGGAATGTAGCGTTGAGGGGTCCTTCCCTGTCCCAGTACCTGACATGCCCGTCTCTCAGAGACCTTAAGATTCTTTGAGACCTGGAGTACTAGCTTACGTCTCCTCGACGGGCTTAGGAGTTTCCCCTCACTTGCCTCCCTCAAGGATCGCATTGTCCAGGGAAAGATCTGCCACGAGCCTCTTAAGTCGAGAATTCTCCTTTTCAAGCTCCTTAAGCCGTTTGACCTGCTCAATCCTCATGCCACCGTATTCTCTGCGCCAGCGGTAATAGGTTTGTTCGGTGACTCCTATCTTCCTTGTCGCTTCACCTACGGTGGATCCCTGACTGAGCAGAACTTCTGCTTCCCTTAGCTTGTTGATGATTTGTTCTGGTTTGTAGCTTCTTCTGACCATTCAACCCCCCTTTTTCGATCCTTACTCTAACATCGTGCCTGGACCAGTTTTTGGGGAGCAGGTCATCTTTATTCAGAGAATTTATGATACCTTCTCCTTGCAAGTCAGTAAAGGACATTGTGAAATTTTAAAACTTAAGTGGTGAAATTTTAAAATTTAGCTAACAGCCAAATTTTTTTGCCGTGTCAACAAGACAAGAATAGATCGAAGAAATGGCCTACAGGTCTGTAGGCATAGGGAGTTGTACTGTAGGAATTTTAATAATACTGTAGAGGTTCTACAACCAAGGAATTAGATCCCACTTGTACTCAACCTCGTATTATGATTGAAAAGGCAGGTTATCTTCATGAAAGGGTTCTTGTGCGGCTGGACAAAGCCAAAGCACCGGCAAGTAACGAAGAATCTTCTCAAAACCCCTACCCTACTGAATTTGGCCGACTTTGTTCGACTGTTTCGAGTTTACATAAAGATAAATCTAGAGAAGCTTCCGAGTAGTCTCAATTCCTTTTTTTGCTGCTGTGTCCGGGTCAGGCAGGGGCAAAACTTCCAGGGACAAATAGCCTTGATAACCTACTCTTTTAAGTGCAGATAAAACTTCCTTAAAGTCGATATGCCCATATCCAGGAGCCCATCGGTTACTGTCCACAAGATGAACGTATCCTATTAAGCCTTTAGCTTCTAAGATACTATCCCCAAAAGAGACCTCTTCTATATTCATGTGATAGGTATCTATATGCAAAAGAATATTATCTCTATTTAGCTTTTCAAGAAAATCTTTTCCTTCCAGGATCGTATTTAGCCAGTTCGCTTCGTATCTATTGATCGCCTCAATGAAGATATCCATTCCTTTTTCCTTGGCAAAATCAGCACACCTCCTAGAGGCATCAATAACCCACTCAATAGCTTTATTCTTTTCTGGTTCCTCTGGTAGGTTTCCTTTCACCAGGCCAATAATTACAGGAGCAGAAAACTCAGCCGCAAAATCTATCTGTTCCATAATTCTTTTCACCGCTGCCTCCCTTACCTTTTCGTCCTGATTTGTGAAGGTAAGAGAATCCATTAAGGCAGCTTGTCCGGTAGCTATAGAGGATAAAGAAATACCACTCTCTTTTAGCACTTCTCTCAGCTTATTTTTGTCTATCTGCCCCGGATCTCTTGAGGCTATTTCTACCCCATCATAACCTAACTTTGCTAATTTCTTGATACTTTCCTCAAGGTCTCCCTTGTAAATAATTGGCCCAAATTTAGCCTCCTTGGTAGAGACTACTCCCGCTATTTTCACTTTCCTCCTCCTTATCTTCCGGGATTCTTTGAGTGCGCAAAGCTTCTCCCAAACAGGCCTTGAAGGCCTAGCTCCTCCAGCTTCCCAGGGACAGGTTTCCCCTCCTTGTCCCAGCCTCTCTCGCTATAGTAGTCGGCCAGAAGCTGGTTAAGTTCCACTACATTCCCCTTGGAGGGTCCTTCAGGCATTGGCTCTTTAAGAAAACGTTCGGGCAGAGTATCGTCCTTGCGCCCGAATCCCTCCCTGAGATTGAACATCCTCTCCACATTCCAGATCCTTTCTCCCGCCTTCATAACTTGATCGCTATCGAGTTTTATCCCTGTAGCAGAAGAAAAGAGCTCAGCCACATCAAAGATATCCATTCCTCCATTGTGGAGGGGAAAAACACAGATACCAAGAGAATCAAGAACTGTCATCTCATCCTGAACTTCCATGACCACTTTCCCCTTTCCCTCCAAGGAGAATCTATCTATAGGAGGCAGTGATCCAAACGTTTCTCTGGTCACCAGACCTCTTTCGTGACAGCCCCCCCGAGGAGAGGTGGCAAAGCTTATTCCCATTCCCTTTGCTCCTCTGGGATCATAACCAGCCATTTCCAGGCCTTTGACCTGCATAGCATACCTCTCGGCATCTTTTCCTATAATCTCAGCAGCTCTTCGGACTCCCTTAGCCAGCACATCCCCTAAGCCTTCTCCGACAGCGATATTTCTTAGCATCTGGATCATGGCCTGGTGGTTCCCAAATCTTAAGTCAATGCCTCCGGTGTCCTCTCGGGTTATGATGCCTCTTTCATAGCACTCCATAGCAAAACCTATGATATTGCCCGCGGAGATGGTATCTACCCCAAACTTATCACAAATCTCATCGGCTGCAATAATGGCCTCCAGGCAATCATTGCCACACTGCCCGCCGAAGCTCCAGAGAGTCTGATACTCTGGTCCCTCCGTCACAGCACCTCTATAAGGGCCTTCGCGAACTACGGCCAGGTTGCTGCAAACAACCGGACATTTGTAGCAGGTTAGTTTTCGAACTACGAGTTTTTGATGAGCTTCTGCATTAATCCGGTTTGCTCCTTCGAAAACTCCACTCTGGTAGTTTCTTGTAGGAAAGATTCCTCGCTCATTGACGAAGTCCAGTACTCTCGGAGTGCAGTACTTGCCAAAGCGCTTGATTCTGTCTGATTCTCTGTATTTTTTTCGAATGGCGCTAACAGTCTTATGCAGCCCCTTGGAGTCAGCAACACCTACCTCTTTTTTTCCTCTCACCCCAATAGCCTTGAGGTTTTTCGAGGCCATGACCGCTCCAGCTCCACCCCGTCCAACTGCCCTTTTGTCGCTAATAATGCTGGTGAAGGGAACCAGTCTCTCAGCAGTCGGGCCGATACAGGCAATACGAACTCCCTCGCCAAGTCTTTCCTTAAGGTAGTGTTGAGTCTCATCAGTAGGCATACCCCATAGGTATTCAGCCTTTCCTATCTGGACCTTGCCCTTATCCAGAAGAAGATAAACGGGTCTTTCAGACTTCCCCTCGATAATTAGTACATCGTATCCGGCCCGCCGAAGCTCGCATCCAAAGAAGCCACCGGCAAGACTCATCAAAATAGTGCCCGAAAGAGGAGACTTAGTCACAACGCAGTATTTAACACAAGAGGGGGCTTCTGTGCCGAGGAGAGGGCTGGTAAGAAAAAGAAGCTTGTTTTGAGGACCTAAGGGATTAGTGCCCGGGGTAAGCTCCTCATAAAGGATTTTTGCTCCTAACCCACGTCCTCCAAGAAACTGGGCTATTGTGTCCTTCTCAATCGTATCTTCACTCACATCTTGAGTGGTTAAATCCACTCGCAGGGTTCTAAACATACTCAAATTCTCCTCTCGTGAAGTTTTTTGTGGGATCCCTTAAGGGCTTTTGACAAGCATCTCATTGGCTCAAGAAGCTTTATCCTCCAGCCACTGGTTCAAGAGCCTCCACAGACTCCCCAGCTATCTCTTTGAGGGGTGGGCACAGTCTGACCTTGACCTTTATGCATCTGGACTGACTTCTGTTCCGTGTATAAGCTATCTTTCGAGTTACCTGCATGAAGATGATATACCAAAGTTTAGGGGGTCTGTCAATACATGAGGCACTGCAGCTGTAGGAGACAAAAGAGGGAGTGGTGGTGCCATGGGGAGAGCCCCTTCAAGAAATGCATCAAATTAGAAGGAATTCTTGCATTATAGGGCAAAAATGGATATATTGGGTTGGAGAGGTGAGCTTATGAGAAAATCTAAAATAGAAAGAAGATGTGCGCTGGTGACAGGTTCAACTCGAGGCATTGGTCAAGCAATAGCCAAGGAGCTTGCCAAAGAAGGAATAAACATTGCAGTAAACGGTAGAGGGCTTGAGGAAAGCGCAGGAAAAACCATCCATATATGCAGAGAACACGGAGTAGAAGCATATTTTTTTAGGGCCGATATTTCCAACTCCAAATCTCGAAGGGAGCTGGTAGAGTCGATAAAGCAAAAGCTTGGTAGGCTAGATATCCTGGTAAATAATGCAGGCGTTGCTCCGAAAGAAAGAAAAGATATCTTGGAAACTACTGAAGAGAGCTTTGATAGAGTCTTAGGTATAAACTTGAAAGGACCATATTTTTTGACTCAACTAATTAGCAAATGGATGATTGAACAAAAAAGAAGTCATCCAGAGCGAGACTTCCTTATTGTAAATATTTCCTCTGTCTCCGCTTATGCTGCATCACCCGATCGGGGTGAGTACTGCATAAGCAAAGCAGGCATGAGTATGATGACAAAGCTTTATGCGGCGAGATTGGCTGGATACGGTATTAATGTGTACGAGATAAGGCCAGGAATAATATCCACAGACATGACTTCGCGAGCCAAGGATAACTACGATAAACTGTTCCAGGAGGGCCTCCTCCCTATCAATAGATGGGGCCAACCTGAAGATGTTGGAAGGGCAGTAGCCGGCCTTGTGAAGGGCCATCTTGAATACTCCACTGGAGATGTCATTAATGTCGACGGCGGATTTCACATTCAAAGATTGTAGGCATTGCATAAGGAGTACCCCTTAAGAGGTGGGAGATCTGGCCTAAGGAATTTGAGAAGGTACCTCGAGAGAAATGCAAAAATGAAAGAATACACGTGTGATGTTTTGATTGTGGGAGGCGGAGGAGCCGCACTTCGTGCCGCAATCGAGGCAGTAGAAAGAGAGCCCTCGGCGCACGTTATTTTAGTGACCAAAGGAGGCCTGGGCAAAAGCGGGGTAACGGCCAATGCCTGTTCTGACAGGATGGCTTTCCATACTACCCTACCCTTTACTGAACCAGGAGGGAAGGATAACTGGAAGTATCATGCTGATGACATCTACAGAATAGGAGGATGTGTCTCCGATGAGGATCTGGCTCAAGTCCTGGCAAGGAACTCTCGGGAAGCCTTTGAGTACCTGGACAGGTTGGGAGTTCCCTGGGTAAAAGAAGACGGCAGGCCCCATCAATTCCTCACCGATGGCTCCAGGTTCGCTCGTGCCTGCTATACAGGTCCCTATACGGCAAATCATATTGAGAAAGCTTTGGTTGGGAAGGTAAAAGTGACCCCGGTTAAAATATTGGAGAACTTTATGGTGGTCGATTTGATAGCCTCTCCTTCTCAAGATAGAGTCATAGGGGCATTTGGGTTGAGGAGGGAGGAAGAGGAAGTTCTCATTAGGGCTAAAACAGTCATTCTGGCTGCGGGAGGGGCAGGAGAGGCTTTCAAGATCAACGTTTATCCTGAGGGTATGACCGGGGATGGCTATGCCATGGCCTACAGGGTAGGAGCGGAGCTGGTGAATATGGAGTTTATTCAGGTGGGTCTATCCTCAGTCAAGACAAAACTCGCCTGTTCCGGAAGCATGATGCGGGCCATTCCTCGTTTTATCAATGACAGGAAAGAGGAGTTTCTGTCCACCAGGTATCTCTCTTCAGATATCGCCCTAAATGACACCTGCCGTACGGTTTTCCAGAAAGGCTCCAGCTGGCCGGTATCGTTCGAACACTCATCTCGCATGCTAGATATTGCTGTCTACAAGGAGCTAAGGAAGGGCAGAAAGGTCTACCTTGACTATAGCTCTAATGCCAGGGACCTGGAATGGGACAAGTTAAGCGAGGCAGTAGCCTGGTATAGAAAGATAAAGAGAGTTGACTTACTTAATGAAAAGGGGCTTAAGGAAAGTCCCTTATCAAGACTTGAGAGGATAAATCCAGAGGCGGTATGGTGGCTTAAGGAAAGAGGGATTGACCTCGAAGCAGGAGACAGAATAAAGATAGCTCCGGCCGCCCAGCACTTCCAGGGGGGAGTGAGAATAAGAGAGAGGGCTCAAGCATCCATCAAAGGGCTTTATGCAGCCGGGGAATGCGCTGGAGCGCAGCACGGGGCTAACAGGCCGGGAGGAAATGCTCTCCTGGACTCTCAGGTATTTGGCAAGATCGCTGGACTAAATGCTCTAGATGAGGCAAAAAGAGCTAGCCACTCCAGCAGTACACCTATCTATACAGACAAAATAAGAGACAACCTGAGGAATTTGCGGAGTAGAGGGGGGAGGGAGGCTTACTTGGTTCGAAGCAAGATCCAGGACCTGCTTTTTGGCTACGCAACTATCATGAGGACGGAGGAGGGACTGGGTGAAGGACTCAAGAAGCTAGCGGAAATAGAGGAACAGGGAATTCGCGTCGACAAAAAAGGGCTCGTTTTTGCTTTGGAAACCCGGAATCTTCTAACCGTGGCCAAAATGATTATGGGAGCAGCCAGAATTCGGAGGGAAAGTCGTGGACCTCATCTTTACTTTCACAGTCTCAATGATTCAGAGCCTCTACCCAGGAATGACAAATTATGGCAAAAATATATCGTGGTGAAGAAAACTGCGAAAAATATGCACTTTGAGATTGAAAAACCTGTGACCATCTAAAGAGGAATAGTGACCTTTTTCTCAAAAACTGACTCTTATGTCTTTACCAGCCTCTTTGCTGCCTGGCGAGCAATAGCATCAAGCTCAGAAGCAACCTGGTGAGGAAGAGGCTCACCCTCGTGAGTCTTTAGAATTTTCTTGGTCCTTTCCCGGGCAACTTTCCACATGTCAGGCTCACCTTTTGCCTTCCATTCAGTCCAGGTACTCCTCTCAGTAATCGAAGGGGACCAGAGTTCCCTCCGGTAATGGTCCATAGTGTGTCTGGACCTCAAGAATACTCCCCGAGGCCCTATCTCATCTATCACTTCCAGGGCAAGGGTTTCTTTATTTACATCGAATCCTCTCAAGATCCTAAGGACGGCTCCAACAATCTCATCATTAACCACCATATCCTCAGCACTCACTATGTGTTCGTTATCGAGTTGCATGCCGCAGAGAAGATTTACCCCTCCCAGAGCAGACATAAGAGCACTCAAGGCCTTCTCATAGCCTGCCTGACAGTCAATTATCTTGGCGTCATTGAGCATTACGCCTGCCCAGCTAGGCATTTTGTAATAGCGCGCAAGAGCTGCTATGCAAGGACGAAAGATGCAGAACTCAGGACTGGATATAGAGACATTCCCCGTTCGCATATCCATAATTCTTAAGAAACTCCCGTAGATCACAGGAGTACCGGGTCTCACCAACTGAGCTAGCACAATTCCACTGAGAACCTCAGCATTATTAAGAGCCAGAGCTCCTGCCAGGGTGACTGGCGCAGAGGCCCCGGCTACGGGACCAGACTCAAACCAGATGGGAAAACCCAGTCTGGCCGCTTCCATGAAACCCTCACAGACGGTGGGATCATGTGCCAAGGGGCTAGGAATGAGAGCCATGAAAGATATGAAGGGCTTCGTCTTTAGAGCTTGTTGTCCGCCCGCGATAGCAGAGCCCATCTTAATACCGTCTTGAACTCCATCTTTGCCGTGAGCTGAAAGACGTACATGTTTTACGGTATTCTTGAGGGTGGTGGCCCAGGAGTACTGATAGGACGCCTCTTTAGGCACGTCCTGCGGTGTCACCTGAGGCTCCAGATGGAGTATGTTCTGGCATGCATCTATAACCCTGGTAATATCCGCTAGATCCCTGTTGGTTGCCCTCCTTCGCTCTCCCGTTTCAAGATCAAGAACATGCGTGGCGTTGCCAATAGTCCCAAAGGTAACCGTGTCTTTTTCCACCGGAACATCGTATTTAGGATCCCGGGCAAAAAGAGTGACTTGAGAGGGAACTTTGGCTATAGCCTCCTCGACGATATCGGGAGGAATCTTCACCAATCCCGTCTCATGATTGACTTTCGCACCTCTCTCATGAAAAACACCCAGAGCCTCTTTCACAGGGAAAATTACCCCCGTCTCCTCCAGTATCTTAAGAGACGTGAGGTGTATTGATTCTACTTCCTCTGCAGTTAGAAACTCCAATTTGGGCTGTGCCATTCATTCCCTCCTCATCAAGGTTTTGGCTTCCTTTACCGCTAAAACCGCGTTTGGAGCCCAACCGTCAGCTCCTATCTCTTCAGCCCACTCCTCGTCTGTGGCCGCACCGCCCACCATGACAACTACCTTTTCTCTTAGGTGATGGCTCCTCAAGGCATCGATTACGTGCTTCTGCTGTGGAATGGTGGTAGTCATGAGTGCAGAAAGGCCAAGCATGTCAGGTTCAAGCTTTCTCACCGCCTCAACGAATCTTTCCGCGGGCACATTGATTCCGAGGTCCTGGATCTCAAATCCTGCGATGAAAAAAAGAAGGGATACAATCTGCTTTCCCAAATCGTGAACGTCACCTGCTACTGTTCCCATAACAACCTTCCCAATATTCTTTCTTTCCTTCCTTGATGCCTCGAGGTGAGGCTCAAGGATCCTGATACCCTTCTTCATAGCCTCCCCTGCCACTATGAGCTCCGGTAAGAATACCTCTTCAGCTTCAAACTTCCGACTCACCTCTTCCATCCCCTTTGCCAGCCCTTCTTCAATAGCCTGAACTGGGTCTAGATTCTGAGCTACAGCTGTATTACAAATACTTTCCACAGCTTGGGAATCATAGTTTTCAACTGCCAGAGTCAAATCCTTCAGGATTTTTGCGTCGAAGTTTCTTTTCATCCCCTATGCCTCCTACATGGCAAGATGAGTCTTATCAACTTGGGAGTTTGGCTTGATGTGAGCGGTACTACACCAACAGCTCATATGGTAGATTCTCGACTAGTAAGGGAGGGTGATAAGTTGTCCAGCTGAGAGACCGACAACCACGTGCCTATAGGCCAAGGTAATGTTTCCTTACCATATCGGACTGCAAAAGCTCATCCCCGGTCCCTTCAAGTACACATCTTCCCGTCTGAAGTACGTAGGCCTTGTCGGCAATTTCCAGGCCTTTTCTTACGTTCTGTTCAACCAGCAGAACGGTTGTTCCTTGAGAGCGCAGCTTTCTTACGATATCGAATATTTGTCTTACAACCGTGGGCATGATTCCGAGGGAAGGCTCATCCAGCATGAGCAATCGAGGACCGGACATCAGTCCCCGAGCAATGGCCAGCATCTGCTGCTCCCCTCCGCTTAGAGTCCCCCCTCGCTGACCGCTCCTCTCCTCTAAGATAGGGAATGTCTTGTACACCGAGCGGAGCTTCTTCTCAACCTCGCTTGCATCTTCAACGGTGTAGGCACCGATCAACAAATTCTCCTTCACTGAAAGCTCACTAAATATGTGACGTCCTTCCGGAACATGGGAGATGCCCTTTGTAACGATCTGGTTAGCGGGAAGACCGTCCAGTTTTTCCCCAAGAAAACTGATCCGTCCGGCGCTGATCCGCTGAACTCCTGCGATTGCCTTCAGTACGGTGGTTTTACCGGCTCCATTGGCACCGATTATTGAGACAATTTGTCCCTCCTGGACTTTGAACGTCACATCGTGGACCGCAGGTACCGCACCGTAACAGATTCTTAGTCCATTCGCTTCAAGCATCTTCGCTGCCTAGATAAGCATCGATTACATTCTTGTCCTTAACTACCGCCTCAGGCGTGTCATCAGCAATCTTTTTCCCATAGTCCAGTACAACGATTCGGTCCGATATAGCCATGACGGCTTGCATCACATGTTCAACTATAATTATGGTTATCCCTTGCTTGTTGATTTGCCTGAGCAACTCAAGAGTATCCGCCACTTCGCTGGGATTGAGGCCTGCCATAACTTCATCGAGCAAAAGAAGCTTCGGCTCGGTTGCCAGAGCTCTCGCCAATTCCAGTCGCTTTTTGCCTTCAATGGTCAGTTCACCCGCCGCTAAATTTTGCCTGTCTTTGAGCCCAACAAATTCACATATCCTCTCTGCTTTTTTCTCTGCCTCATAAACCTCGGAAGTGCGGCAAAGAGCCCCAACGGTGACATTCTCGAGGACGCTCATTTTCTCAAGTATCCTCACGATTTGAAAAGTACGAGCCAGACCCAAACGGCAGACTTGGTGAGCTTTAACCTGAGTTATGTCATGCCCCAAAAATCGCACACACCCCGCGTCGGGAAATCTCTTGCTTCCGCTGGGCTTCACGCCAGCTACCATATCAAACAGAGTACTCTTCCCCGCTCCATTTGGGCCGATCAGGCCAACAATCTCCCCAACGAATACATCCATATCAATATTGTCGTTGGCAATTATCCCACCGAAACGTTTTGTCAATCCCCGAACCTCCAGAATCTTCCCCTTGGTATCAGGCGATTCACTTTTCTGCTGCATCTGAGATATCATCACTGCGAGGCCTCCCTTCTTCTCGAGAAGAACTCGCGGATCCCCACCCACTGAGCGAAACGCACCATAAAGGGCATAATTCCATTAGGCATGCCCATCACCATTGCAATGAGTATTGCTCCCAGTATGGCCCTGTGGAGAAACGGAAAGCTTGCCCACAGAAACTCCGATAGAGCTGTAAAAGCGACTGGCCCGAGCACAGGTCCTATGATTGTCCCGATACCACCAAATGTCGTCATCAAAATGATGTTCACTGTAATAGATATATCGAAAGCTGTTGCCGGATTAATGAAACAAACATTCATAACATATATTCCCCCGGCAATTCCCGGGAACAGTCCCGAAAGTATAAGAGCCTGGATCTTTCGTCTTGTTATGTTAATTCCGAGGGACTCAGCAGCGGTTTCATCCTCTCTTATAGTGAGGAGAGATCGACCAAATTTAGTATGGGTTATGGAATAACATACGAGGACGACCGCTAGAGCTAGGAATCCCATCATGAGATACAGGATGTTGAGAGAAGCCATAGGAGGCAGATAGATTCCCCCTCCACCACCTGTCACGGACCTAAAGTGAGATGTCAGTATCTTGATGGCCTCGGCGAGGGCCAACATCGAGATGGCAAAGTATATCCCGGTAAGTTTCAAGATGGGATAGGACACAATAGCTGCCAGGAAGGCGGATCCCACACCGCCCAGCATAACTGCCAGGGGCCAGGGATAGTTAAATTTCCACACAAGCACTGCGGTAACATATGCACCGACTCCCCAGAATACCACATGTCCAAATGATACGTACCCGGTAAATCCCGAGATGATGTTCCAACTGGAGCAAACTACTATATACATGAACATAGCCATGAGAAGAGATACCACATATGGAGAAGCCACCGAGGGGGCTACCAGGAGGAGAACAACAAAGGCTGCAATAGCTCCACCCCCTATCCACCCAAGAGCCCAAAGACTCCTAGCAACATCCTTGATCATTGTCTCGTTCCCATAATTCCGGATGGTCTGAGTAGTAGTATCAGAATAATAATTATGAATCCTGCGGCTTCAGACAAATGAAGGTTACCGGAGAAAGCAATTACCGCCTCTACCACTCCAATGGTCAATCCCCCGATAAGAGCCCCCAAGAAGTTTCCCATACCTCCCAGCACCACAATTGCGAACGCCTTCACCAGAAAGACTCGCCCCAGCATGGGATTGAATGCGAAAATCAGGCTCATGAGAGATCCTGCCACGGCAGGCTGGGCAGCTCCAATTCCAAAAGTTATGGTGCAAATCTGGTTAGTATTCACACCACACTGTTCTGCCATCATCCGATCCAAGCTGATTGCCCTAATGGCCACTCCGATCTTCGTTTTTTTTAGGAACCAATATGTAAGAAGGGACATTGCAACAGCAATTCCAGCGGCTATGATCCTGGGTTTTGAAACAAATATTCCCATAAGATTATAGCTTCCGGTAAAGAATCGGACACTTCGATACATACCACCAAACCCGAGTACAGCGAGATTCTCTATCACCATAAAGATTCCGAAGGTAAGGAGCATTGAGGCAAGTCCAACCGTCCTTCTTACCAGAAAACGGTTAATCAGTGCCCCCAGAGCGAACAGGATGGGAAAGGAAAGGAAGATGGTGAAGAGGGGGTTGATTCCCCAGTAGCTCCACGCCATAAACGTGATATATGCTCCCAGCATAAGGAAAACACCATGAGCCATGTTGACAACGTTCATGACTCCCCAGGTAAGATTTAGGCCCCCGGCTACCAGAGCGTAGATTGCTCCCATGGCCAATCCGCTTATTAAAACTGTCACCCAGGCCTCAAACACTCCTCTACGACCTCCTTTCGGCTCTACCCTTAAAGCTAAGCCAGGATTTCCTCATTTTTCTCTGTTTTTGCCTGCTACATTTCAAGAGTTTCGAAGAAATATCCCCAAAAAAGGGTACGAAAAAGACGCCATGGCTCCCAGAAACCCTCATGCTACGCTGAAAGAAGAGGACTGTGCCCAGACAGGACCACAAGGCACAGTCCCTCTCGTCCGATATCATACCAAGCCCTAGTCCCTCTTATCCCAGGGCGGAGTGGGGAATTTCAGTACAGAGGTAGCTGCTTTGAATGGCCACAGGGTTTCGCGCACTCCATCTTGGACTTGGATAACGTACATCACCTTACCTTTTTGTTTTCCTGCCTCATCCACTCTATAATAACCGAATACCGTCGAGGTATCCAGCTCATGAAGAGCCTCATTTATCTTCTCATCGTCGAGCTCACCAACTTTTTCGATTGCCAGTTGCATTATCTGACCAACTCCAAAGGTCGTGGCAGCATCTTCAACCGGGTCATCCCCCCCAAACATTTCACGGTGTCGCTGGTTGAACGCAGCACGGATACTGAAGTCCTCAATGGTAGCGGGCAGCTCAGGTTCCCATTCCGAACATCCCAGTGTGTATTCGGCATCCTCCCCTAACACCTCTATATATTCCGGTATGACCGGTGCGATGGTGAACCACCAGGCCTTGGGACTCAGACCAATTTCCTTAGCCTGCCTTAGTATCATAGTAGCGTCTTCTGCACCGCCGGTACAGGCTACTATCAAGTCCGGGTTCTTCGCTTTGATTTTCAGGAGAGGTGCGGTAAGATCCGTGGTGTCTCCAGTATATGTTTGGCGAGGAAACACCAAGGTCATGCCTTCTCTCGGGAAATTCCATTCAGCAGCATCTGCAAATCCGGTAGTGAAGGTGAGGTCCAGGTTAAGCAGCGCAACTGTTTCCAGGCCTGAGAAGAAGCGAATACCCACTCCCACATAGTCTTTGGAATTGGGAAGCAGGCCGGTCACATACTTGTACCCGCGCTCCCAGATTGCCGGATAAGTTGCTCCGCCTGCGACTATTGTTTTACCGTATTTCTCACCCACCGTTGTAGCGGCCATTACCATATCATCGGTCCACGGGGACAGGAGGAAATCCACTTTGTCTTGTGTGACCAGCTTCTCATACAGACGGGTCGTTACGGTGGGGTCTGATTTGTCGTCGTAGATTACGACCTTTACCGGCCGTCCCAGGATGCCACCGGCGGCGTTGACCATATCTTCCCACACCACATAACCTCGACGGTTGTACTCACCTCCGTCCGCTCCCCAGCCCGTAAGAGGAAGCGCTCCACCAAAAACAATTGGCTCCTTGGTTTCACAGCTTGCACCAAATACAATGGTCCCCAACACAAAAAGAGTCAGCAAAATGATCGGAATAATTCTTGAACGCATATACTAGCCTCCTTTATGGCTTCTTACCGATCTGACTGCTTACAAACAATCCGTTGCGCCTCTGTCATACTACATCCACTGTCGGTCTGGCTCCCTATGATTTTCTCATAACTCCCCGGGTTGCCTCATGCAGTTACCCCTTAGTTTGTGTCCATGATAATCACCCCCAGTCCTATAATTGTTTCCAAATCTTACCTCAAACGAGACCAGGTCCAGGAAATTCTTTGATACTTCTATGATGTAGCTAATGACCAGGGTCAAAAGGATATTTCCTGGGTATAGTATGAATGGTTATCCACTTATAGTCCATATAATCTTCGATCGAATAACGGCCCCCTTCTCGTCCCATGCCACTCTCCTTTATCCCTCCGTGAGGACCATGCGGCTCGTCATAGAAGGGACTCTCGTTTATCCTCACTCCCCCGAACTCCAGCCTCTTAGCTACATCCAGAGCTACATTCAGATCCTTGGTCCACACTGAAGAGCCCAAACCATATTTTACATTGTTTGCTATATCCACCATTTCATCAACATCTCTGCAAACCACGATTGCAACTGCCGGTCCAAAGATCTCATCCTGCATTATTTTCATCTCTTGGGTAGCATCTGTCAGAATAGTGGGCTGGTAATAAAAGCCACCCTGGGGGACATCTTCGGTTACCCGGTTCCCTCCCAGCTTAAGCTGGGCTCCTTTGTCGAGCGCATCCTCAACTAGCCTTTCCACATGGTCACGCTGTCTTTTGTTTACCAGTGGCCCTATCTGTGTCTCGGGATGAAGAGGATTGCCTATGACAAGAGTGGAGGCAGCTTCAACAAACTTTTGGATAAACTCATCTGCCACTTCCTCAGCCAGCAAGATTCTATCCACCGCAATGCAGGCCTGTCCAACACCAGCAAACGTAGCCCACAGAGCGGATCTAACTGCCTGATCTACATCTCCATCCTTAAGGACCATAAATGGAGCTTTTCCTCCTAACTCGAGGCATATTTTTTTGAATAATCTACCAGTTTTCTCGACTATTTCCTTTCCAGTGGCACATTCCCCGGTGTGACTGATCACATTTGTACCTGGATTTCTTACCAATTCCTCACCCACTACAGGACCTGGCCCGGTGACCACATTAATTGCCCCGGCAGGCAGGCCTGCTTCAGTAAAAATCTCACCAAATTTGATCCCTGTGATTGGAGTATCACTGGATGGTTTTAATACCACGGTATTGCCGGTAATTATTGCTGCAGCTACCTTGTTCACTGAGAGAAGATATGGATAGTTCCAGGGAGCTATAGCTGCCACTACTCCTCTTGGAATCCGGATAACTAACGACCAAACACCCTTATTCTCGGAAGGAAGAACCTCTCCCAGTATTCTACGTGACTCTTCCGCGAAAGATCTACATATGGCAACCGTCCGGCCCAGGTCATGTTTTGCCTGGGTGATGGGCTTACCCATCTCTTTGGTTACTATTTCAGCCAGCTCGTCCGTTCGAGCTTCAATTTCGTCAGCCGCTTTATACAAAAACCGCGCTCTTTCCATTGGCGTCATATCCGCCAGAACCTTCTTTGCCTCTGTTGCTGCTTCAATTGCTCTCTTTGCATCCCCCCTGGTTCCTTTGGGCACTGTCCACAAGGGTCTACCATCTATGGAACTTATGTCCTCAAAAGTTTCGCCGTTTTCTGCCTCCACCCACTTTCCTCCAATGAGCATTTTCCACCGCTCTGGATGTTGGAAAGACACGTGAGTACCTCCTTTCTCTCAATGTTTAGTGGAGCTGGGTTTCTTTTTTCAAGCTACAACAAATCATTATTCACAAATTCCTTGTCCCCTGTGTCTCTGAGACCAGCTTACCATAGCCCCCTGGGGAAGTCAAATCAAACCTAATAATCCTGCCAGCAGAACAGCGATTCAACTTGAAATTTCCCTTGGAGGTTATTTTCCTGATTTCGGCTGCTCGCTCTTTACTGTTGGCATCACTTATCCAGCCTGCTTCCCGCGTTTTAGCCCCGTTTCTCCAAAATTCTGGTCAAAACTTTTTTCAGAGAACCTATCTTCAGGGGTTCATACTCGTGGGGGGGACAACCGGCTACATAGATGCCTCTGGCTTTGTACTTCTTGAGGCACTTGCCGAAAAGGATAGTGTGCCCCGAAGAGAGGTATGGCTTTGCCTCAGGCCCTACCAGAATTGTTACATCTCTGAAGGCGTGTAAGTTATCTTCCTGCGAAGCAAGACTTTGACCTAGCTCATTCAAACAGACACTGCAGGGATTTCCCTGGATGATTCTTATCCCTCCTCCACTTTTTTCTGCAAGCTTGAAAGGATCTTTGGGTGGAGAAAAGGGGAACTTACCGGTCCAATGTTGAAGTTTTTCTCCCCTAATTTCAATATTCTCAAGGCCAAGCACACCAAGCCCTTTTTCTTTGGCCAGTCTAATATGCTCTATTTTCTCAGGGTTAAATCCCATAATTCTCGCACAGACAGCATCTGCAGCTACAGGGTCGGCACTTGCGATGATCAAACCTACAGGGTAAGACACCCATGGAGATGCAGACAAGTCTTTCCCAAGGGTTGCGTCAATAACAGTGAGGCCCGGCCTTATTGCAGCATTGAGGTCTACGATACCCTGGTTTAAACCCTCACAGTGAAATTTCCTTTTCCATGAAGGTCTCACCAACCCCTTCAGGTTCTTGAGTCCCAGGGTTACGGTGGTAATATTCGCGGATTTCATTGTCGCGACACTCACCACAAGATCAGCTTCCTTGGCAATGCTGGAAACCTCGATTTCTGAGAAAAAACCACCCCCAGGAACTTCTACTTTGGTGTGAGGACCATAGCGAAGACTAACTACCTTTGCATTTGCCTTTTTGGCTAATTCATACAAGCCGTATTTTCTATAAGCAATATTCTCTTTAATGGGAATAGACGGATCCTCGCCTATTAGTACCGTGCAATGATACTCGGAGAAAATCTTGGCCACTGCCCGGGTGACCAAGGGATTGGTACACTGAAAACTATCTAGAGTTGAAATGTTAGGCTTTATCAAGACTTCATTATCCTTGTGGCAGAAGTTCTCTATCCCTCCAATAAGGTCAACTGACTCCCTTACTGCTTCCAGCACCCTGGATGCGATTGCCTGAGGATGCACTTTTACCAGCGCCACGTGCGATTTCATTATTCTCCCCGGAGAGGAAATCCTAGAATAAGGTCTTTGCAAACTCCGCGATGGAGTCTATCTCTAGATCTGCGTTTTCCGACGCGGGCTGTTTGCTGTTTCTCAAAAGAATGGTCCCGACCCCTGCTCTTTTTCCTGCCAGCATGTCGAACTCATAGTCACCCAGAAAAACGACTTCATGAGGACTGAGTTTCATGCACTTACAAGCCCTGAGCACCGGTTCTTTGGAAGGCTTGGGAGGGATACCTTCCCGAGTAATTATACACTCAATTTGAAGATGGAATTTCTCCAGGATAATTCCTACCGAATTCTGGCTGTTTCGAGTAACAATGGCTGTTTTCATTCCTCTTTGTCTCACAAGTCCAAGAAGCTGCTTGATGCCAGGATTGAGCTGGGCCTGAAGAGCAGCTCTTTTCTCATGCTTTTCAAGAATCTTGAAGGCCTTCTTCTTTTCAGCGCGACTGGATAGCTCCTCAATTTTCTCCAAAACAGGCTTCTTGGAGGATGAGCCGAAGATTTCTTTGGCAATTAGCCCAAAATCAAGAGAAGACTTTATTATCACTCCGTCAAGATCGAAAATTATACCTTTAGGAAAGCTAGATCTCACTTTTATCCCCTACCCTACTGAGCTTAGCTAATATCTAGTAAACTGCCTCAGGCTGACACACCGAAAGATAGAGCGCATACCTAGTTGGAAAGCAAAGAAGATTTTTCTCAGTGCAATTATACAGACATAGATAATACGAAGCAACTTTGAGAAGGCAAATGACACGAAAGTACAGCCAGGACGATGATTGACAATTTCGGGCTTTGCATTATAGTGAACTGACAGGGGCTGTCTATTCTTCCTTATCAAGAAAAAAATGAGCATAGCTTCCAATGTGGAGAAGGTTAAAATGAGGATTGCCGAGTCTGCGGCGAAGGCAGCCCGTCCCCCTGAGGAGGTTGCTATCGTTGCGGCCACCAAAAATAGGCGGATTGATGAAATAAGAGAAGCCATGGAGGCAGGAGTTCGCATAATCGGAGAAAATAGGGTGCAGGAAGCCAGAAAAAAAATAGCCTTCCTTGGTGGCAAAAGAACAGACTGGCATTTCATTGGCCACCTACAGACCAACAAAGTAAAGGACGCTGTTGAGCTGTTCCAACTTATTCAGTCGGTAGACAGCCAACGTCTGATAGAGACTATCAATGAAAGAGCCCTCAAGTTAGACAAGAAGATGGATATTCTTATTGAAATCAATCTCACCACGGAGTCCAAAAAATATGGACTAGCCCCTTCTGAAGCATTAGATTTTGTGAAAAGGAATTCAAACCTTAAAGGTGTCTCTATCAAGGGCCTTATGATGATTGCTCCCTGGGTGGAGCCGGAAAAAACCCGGCCTTACTTCAAAGAACTTCGAGGAATATTTGAGTCCATAAAAGATGAGAAGGTAGAAGACGTCGAAATGAGGCATCTCTCCATGGGAATGAGTAATGACTTTGATGTTGCTATCGAGCAAGGATCTAACATGGTAAGATTGGGAAGAGCCATATTTGAGAGTGAAAAATAGCTAATGAAGATCGATCCTTCAGAAATTGAAATCCCAAAGTTTAGGCTCTCTCTTAGGGGATACAATCAGAGAGAGGTAGATGAGTTTATTACCAAGTTGAGGGAGCACTACCAGGAAATAGTCCACCAAAACAACGTTCTGACTGAAGAGATAAATGAGTTGAAAGAACAAATAAAAGGATATACTTCTAAAAAGGAGCGGCTAGAAGACGCTCTTATCTCCGCCCAAAAAAGCGCTCAATTAATCAGCGAAAACAGTCAGGAACAGGCTAAGTTAATTGTGAAGGAGGCAGAAATAAAAGCGAAGACAATACTGGAAGAAGGAGAGAAAAAGCTGCAGGAATTAAGGAATGAGATAGCTAACTTGAGTGAACAAAAAAGACTATTCCTAACCAAGCTAAAATCCCTGATCACAAGCCATTCTGAGCTGCTCAATTTTTACGAAGAAGAGCTTCCTGAAAAAAAAGCCAAGGCGAAAAAAGAAACACTCAAAGATGATGAGCTTCCCTTCAAAGAAACAGTTGATGAGCGAAATGCAGAATCTATTTCTCTGGAAAACGATCATGATGAGACAATTACATTTGAGGATGGCTAGCTCTGCTCTTCTATCTCAACAATCTTGCCGGAAAACTCACATCCCAGAACAACAGAAGGCCGGTAGGGATGTTCATTATGGTCGGCACAAAGAATCGGGGAAATATCCGGCCTCCATAGCCTCCTCTCTGGTACTAAACAGCACTCTATTCTTCAGTGATATGCTCCCCGCTCTGGGACAACCAGGATAATGAAATCTGACGGATAATCTACTCGCCAGATAATAAGGCTTCTCTTCCCGTTCTCTGGCCAGAACCACATCTTGATCTTGAATAAGTTCGTAGTTAATAGGTATGAGCAACCTCCTTAGAACTTTCTTGCTCAGAGCATCAAGGGAAACGAAAAGATGGGATTGAGCGTGGGGCAGCCCTCCGAGCTTCAACAGGCCAAAGTGAGCCCCGGTGACCAGAACACCTATTCTTCCCTGCTCATCCTTGGCTAATCTTCCCCAAGCAGGAGTCTTGGTAAGGCGTCGACTGAAATATTCGGATGCCGTTGAAATTCTATGTCTTCGCCATCTTCCCAATCCATCCACCAACCCCAGGGTCTTCAGAAGTACAGGCTTGCCACCTACCCTCAAGTTGAGGTGACTCAAAGTTTTCCATTTCATTGGTTATCCAACCTCACTGACGGCTCTTTCGTTTATGGAAGAGGGATTTGTCACTACTCCATTATATTAGCTCAATCCAGAAAGGCAAATACTACAAGGGAAAGCTTCTATCTAGCGAGGGAGGGAAAAGTCCCGAGATATATTCTTGACCCCGCTGCCCCCTCGAGTATAATACTGTCAATCATAGGAATTTCAAAAACTTCGATGATTGAAAAATAAGGTAAGTGGATAAAAAATCAATGGAACTGAACCTTCTCGGCAAAATGCTCATTATTCTAGGATTGTTAGTAGTGATCATAGGAGTTCTCGTTCTTCTGGTGGGAAAGATTCCTTTTCTAGGGAGACTTCCCGGAGATATAACCATTCGTCGAGCTGGCTTCGGATTCTATTTTCCTATCACTACCTGTATCTTGATCAGTCTCATTCTCACCTTTGTGTTCAGTCTTCTCTCAAGGAAATGAATTAGTTTCTGGTAGGAATTTATGACCAAAAGACGGATTTTTCTCTATAGTGTTCTGGTGCTTTTCTCTGTGATAATAGGAATTGGGGCCGGTTATTTCATTGCTACTTTTTTTGACCTCCCGCAGATCGAGAAGCTGGAAGGCTACCAACCCAGCGTGATCAGCAGAGTGTATTCGGAGGATGGAGAGGTCATAGCAGAATTCTTCAGGGAAAGAAGAGAAATCGTTCCTCTTTCCAGGATCCCGCAGCATCTTCAGAACGCTTTCATCGCCATTGAGGATCATCGGTTCTACCAACATCCAGGAATAGACGTCAGACGCATCTTCAAGGCTGCCTGGATAGATATAACCACCTGGAGTACTGCCGGGGGAGGAGCTAGCACCATAACCCAGCAGCTGGCCAGGAATCTTTTCTTAACCTTGGAGCAAACCATATCCCGTAAATTGAAGGAGATAATGCTAGCCATTCAAATTGAAAAAAGGTACAGCAAAAGAGAAATCTTCGAGATGTACCTCAACCAGATATACTTTGACCGCAGAGTCCATGGAGTCGGAGAGGCTGCCTCTTTTTATTTCGGCAAAGACGTAGCCGACATAACTCTCGCAGAATCAGCTCTTCTCGCAGCTATACCCAAGAGTCCTGCCCGGTACTCACCCCTTTATCATCCGGAAAATGCTCAAAGAAGAAAAGAAGTTGTCCTGGAAAAAATGTCAGGCCTGGGCTTCATCAACCAAGAGGAAAAACAGAAAGCTATGGAGGAAGTCATCCAGATCGTAGAAGGAGAAGAGAAGCAAAGAATATACACCGTTAACGCTGCTCCCTATTTTGTGGAGTGGATTCGCCAAAAAATCGAAGAGAGATATGGTTATGATAGATTTTGGCGGGGAGGCCTAAGAATCTACACCACTCTTGATTTGAAGCTCCAGGAAGCGGCGGAAGAGGCGCTCACTCCCTATTTGAAGGAGAATGATTTCCAGGGAGCTCTGGTAGCTATGGACCCCCACACAGGATTCATCAAAGCTTTAGTCGGTGGAAGAGATTTTACCGAAAGTCAGTTCAACCGGGCCACCCAGGCTTATCGCCAAACAGGATCTGCCTTCAAGATTTTCACCTACACCGCAGCTATTGACGGGAAAAAGTTCAGTCCGGTCAGCCCCTTCTTTGACGCTCCTATTGCCTTTAAGAGCAGAAGAGGCCTGGGAAAAAGCGGCGAGGTCAGGGAAAAGGAAGGATTCTGGTCTCCTGAAAATTACGAAAAATACTACTGGGGAAAGGTATATGTCTGGCAGATGTTTGCCCACTCTATCAATGTCGCCTCAGTGAGACTTCTGGAGAAAGTGGGAGTGGGTAAAGTTATCGACTACGCACATAGAATGGGGGTGCAGAGTAGACTGAACCACGATCTCACCCTAACCCTGGGAACCTCGGGCATGACTCTGCTGGAGTTGGTCAGAGGATATGCTACCGTTGCCAACTATGGGGTAAGAACCAATCCCATCTTTGTTCACCGGATAGAAGATTATGAAGGGAACGTCCTGGAAGAAAGGTTCCCCGAGGGCGAAATAGTTCTTTCTCCCGAGGCCTCCTTTGTCATGATTGACCTGTTGAAAAAGACCGTTGAGCACGGAACAGGTCGTCTAGTTCGCTCGTTGGGATTTGAAAGACCGTGTGGGGGGAAAACAGGTACCGTGGGATGGCCAGGCCAAGAGAATACAGACAAAACGATCGACGCCTGGTTCGTGGGTTTCACTCCGGACCTCATCGCCGGAGTATGGATAGGTAAGGACGATGCAAGTCCACTGGGAGAAAAGCTTACCGGCAGCGCAGCGGCTATTCCTGTCTGGACAAGATTCATGGAAAAAGCCCTGGAAGATACACCCGCTAAAGACTTCCCGTCTCCTCCCGGGGTGGTCTTTCGTGAAATAGATCTCGATACCGGGCTTCTGAGCAGGCCTGAGTGCAACAACACCCTGTGGTTCCCCTTTCTTAAAGGAACGGCTCCGCAAGATTACTCCAACGGGCAGGAAACAGACGCCACCATGACAGAAGCTACCCTCCTACCTTTTCATTCGGCTGTGATGGATGAAGAAAGCTAAAGCTCGCCCTATTATTACCCCAACCACCGATTTTCGTCATGATCTTTATGTGGGTCAGATAAAAGGAGTAATCCTGTCCATAAATGAGCGGGTAAGAATTGTTGACGTGAGCCCGAAGAGTTTGGTAGGGAAGTCCGGCGAATGGTACAGCTTAAAATGAAAAGAAATGCGACTATCAATATCTATAAGCCAGCTTCTTTTCTTAAGACCCCCACCATATCCGTGTGTTCCCAGGTAAACTCCTTCTCGTCTCGGCCAAAATGGCCATAGCAAGCGGTTTTTTTGTAAATAGGACGAAGCAGGTCTAGTTTCTCAATCATACCCCGGGGAGTAAGATCAAAACTCCTCTCTATAATCTGTCTTATTCTTATCTCAGGAATCTTCCCCGTACCAAAGGTATTCACCATAAGAGAAACAGGTTTAGTTCCCCCAATCACATAGGCCACCTGAACCTCACATTTTTCAGCAAATCCCGAAGCGACCAGATTCTTGGCAATATATCGAGCCATGTAAGCTCCCGAACGATCCACTTTGGTGGGATCTTTTCCGGACAAGCATCCCCCACCGTGAGAACCCACTCCTCCATAGGTGTCCATAATGATCTTTCTGCCGGTAAGACCGGTATCCGCCTGGGGTCCCCCTATTTTGAAGGAACCTGTCTGGTTAATGTAGTGGGCTATCTGTTCATTTCTGTATTCTTCAGGAATGCAAGGGTTTATGATCTTCTCCACCAATTCATCCTCAATATCCTCTACCTCCACTTCCGGGGAGTGCTGGGTAGAAATAACCACTGCTTTTACTTTATGGGGTGCACCATTGATATACTCCACTGTCACCTGAGATTTTCCATCAGGCCGAAGATAAGGTAGAATTTTTTTCTTCCTCGCCTCAGCTAGTCTCCGAGTCAGTCGATGAGCTAGAACTATAGGAAGAGGCATAAATTCTGGTGTCTCGGTAGTAGCGTAGCCAAACATCATTCCCTGATCTCCGGCACCATATCTATCCACACCTAGAGCAATATCAGGAGATTGCTCATTAATGGAGGTAATTACCGAACAACTCTTGTAGTCAATTCCAAAGCCTGCCTGGGTATACCCTATTTCTTTCAGGGTCCTGCGGGCAACCGCCGCGATATCCACATAGCAGGTTGTGGTGATCTCTCCGGCCACAAAAACAAGTCCCGTGGTAACGAGCGTCTCGCACGCTACTCTTCCGCGGGGATCATTCTCCAGGATAGCATCCAGAACAGCATCGGAAATCTGGTCGGCAATTTTGTCCGGATGTCCCTCTGTAACCGACTCCGAAGTAAACAAATATCTCTCTTTTCCCATCAAGAACTCCTCTCCTTGATCATTTATCCCAGGGCCGACCCAACAGGCCCTTGCGTACCACCACCCCTCCCCTCATGGAAAAGTCAGGAGGAATGAAGACATCACTTGCCAGAATACAATCATCTAGCTCGGCTCCTTTCTCCACTACTACACTGTCCCAGAGAATGCATTGGCGTAGGGAGGCCCCTTTTCTGATCCTCACCCTATCACCCAGGACACTGCCTCCTCCTACCTTGACGCCTTCCTCGATCTCACAGCCCTCCCCTATTACCAGAGGAGGTATAAGATGAGCCTGGGGTGAAATTCTGTTTCCCTCCCCTATCCACACATTTTCCTTTATCTGGCGACCGGGTATGTCAATTCCTTCCTTTCCTTTCAGGATATCTTTGTGAGCCTGACGGTAGTCCTCCAAATTACCCACGTCCGTCCAGTAGCCTTCCATAGAATAACCGTAGATCCCCTCCCCTTCTCTTACCATAGCGGGAAGAACCTGCCTCCCAAAATCGTACTCGCGAGATTCGGGAATATAGGAAAAAACTTCTGGCTCAAAAACATAAATTCCCGTGTTGACCTGGTTGGAAAAAACCTCCCCCCAGGTTGGCTTTTCCACGAATTGATTAATTCTCGACTCCTCGTTACACAGGGCAATGCCGTATTTGAACCTTTCCTCCGTCTCCTTCAAGACGACGGTACACGAAGCCCTCTTGCGCTTATGAAAGTGAAGGATTTCCTCCAGGTTAATATTGCTTACTCCGTCGGAGCTTAACACCAGGAAAGTTTCCTGGAAGTAATTTTCCATCTTCTTCACTCCGCCCGCTGTACCCAAGAGATGCTCTTCCTCAGAAAAAATAACTCGCACATCAAACCGCCTAGCTGCCGGGGCTAGATAATCTTTTACCTTTTTGGCCCCGTGATGAAGATTTACGACTACCTCGTCTATCCCGAATCTTTCCAATAGGCGTAGTGAATAGGACAAGGAAGGCCGGTTCACTATAGGAATTATGGGCTTGGGGAGAATATGGGTGAGAGGTCTGAGGCGTGTTCCCAGCCCGGCTGCCAATACCATAGCTCGCAATCGAGTGCTCCTTTGTCAAATGAGAGGGTGATCTTAAGCTTCCTGTTTCTCAATGATCTTAACTATCTCCTGCACCGCACTCGCTTTCATTAGAGCCTGGCGAGATTTCCTATTTCTCAATAGACGAGAGATGGTAGCCAGAGCTTTCAAATAGTCGCCGGATGCATTTTTTGGGGCAGCTAACATGAAGAATAAGTAAACGGGCTCTTTATCCAGAGCGTCAAAATCGATTCCTTCCTTGGAGATGCCAAAAGCTCCTGTCAGATCTTTGATTCCGGTGGAACGAGCGTGCGGAATGGCTATATTGTACCCAATTCCGGTACTTCCCAATTCTTCTCTTTCCCTAATGACCCTTAGGAACTCTTTGCGATCGGTGAGCTTTCCCGCCTTTTCCAATAGATCAGTGAGCTCTTCCAAAACCTCATCCTTGCTTTTAGACTCCAACTTTGCCTCGATAGCCTTTGCATCAAGAAAAGCTTTTATGTCCACCTCGTCCCCCTTTGCACGTTAGTTCGACGTATGTTTTTCTCTATCGCACTTTTTATAGCTGGGGTTCTATGAGCCCATAACCACCACTGGTCATCTTGTATATCACATTAACCTGTTCGGTAGCTGCGTCAACAAAAACCAAGAATTTGTCCCGGGAAAGATCTAGCTGCATAGCCGCTTCATCCAGATTCATAGGTTTGGCAATCTGACGGGTAATGTGGATGACTTCAGACCGAGCTCCGGGTAAGCTCTCATCCTTGAAACTCATCCTCTCCTCAGCTAATCTTGCGCGGTGTTTATGAGATTTCAATTTCTCTTTGACCTTACGTACCTGCCTCCTCACCTTGTCCACAGCTTTATCTATGGAAACATGCAGGTCTTCAGATGTTCCCTCTCCATGAATACTAGTTCTATTGCCAAGAACATTGATTTCAGTAATGTATGTTTCTCTTTGCATTTTCAAAATGACCTTGGCGGATACGATTCTATCAAGATATTTTGTGAGCTTTTCCACCTTTTTGCGAATATGCTTATCTACCTCTTCCTGAATAGGGACATGAATTCCGCTCACTTCAATCTTCATCATGTTTACCCCTTCAGATAGGATAGGTAGTAAGAGAACTCACGTTGCGACGAGCCCCCGTCCAGGGATTAATCTCTTCGCTTCTTACGAGGCCATTGGAGACAGAGAAGACAACCCGTCCTCTGCCGGGGGCACTTTTTCTCTTTTTTATTCCACTTCAGTCCGATAGTCAAAAGGTGGGTAAATTCACTCTACCTTATTTACTTCAATTGCCTGCAACCCTCGCTCAGTCTCCTCAACATTGAAGGAAACCTTGTCACCCTGGTCCAGGCTCTTAAATCCCTCCTGTTCAATCTTGGAGAAATGAACAAAAATATCTTCTCCGTTTTCCCTCTGGATGAAGCCGTAACCTTTACGGTCATCGAACCACTTTACGGTTCCCTCTTCTCGCTTTGCACTGTCTTCCTCTACCTTTGCACTGTCCTCCTCTACCTTTGCACTGTCCTCCTCTACCTTTGCACTGTCTTCCTCTACCTTTGCACTGTCTTCCTCTACCTTTGCACTGTCTTCCTCTACCTTTGCACTGTCTTCCTCTACCTTTGCACTGTCTTCCTCTACCTTTGCACTGTCTTCCTCTGGCTCTGCACTGTCTTCCTCTGGCTCTGCACTGTCTTCCTCTGGCTCTGCACTGTCTTCCTCTGGCTCTGCACTGTCTTCCTCTGGCTCTGCACTGTCTTCCTCTACCTTTGCACTGTCTTCTTCAGGCATTGCACTGTCCTCTTCTCGGTTTACACTGTCCTCTTCTCGGTTTACACTGTCCTCTTCTGGCATACCCTTACCTCCTTCTGTCTGTTAAAACTGGAAAGTTCACTCCAAAATATAATACACCACCTAGAGTTTGTCAACAAAACACATCAGGACAATTCCTGTCCGTCGCTACATAGCCGCTTTGGATTATCTACATTAGGGAGCGCGGGCCAGGGCAAAAGCGACAATCTCTCTTGTTTCAAAGGTCCTTAAGAGCCTGGCCGCCTCTCTAAGGGTGGCCCCCGTTGTATACACGTCGTCTACCAAAAGGATGGTTTTGCGCTCAAAAGAGTTGCCATTCTTGACCCTAAAAGCGCCCTTCACATTGGCCGCTCTTTCCTGCTTGCTAAGTTTCGTCTGGGATTGGGTTTCCCTAACCCTCAGAAGAGAGCTGTGGGCTAGCTTCACTTCCAAGAATCTGGACATGAAACGAGCTAAAAGATAAGCCTGGTTAAATCCCCTCTGTTTTAATTTCTTTCGATGCAGGGGAATGGGAATAATTTCATCAAGCTGAGAAAAAGTTAGAAAGTTTTGTTCCAGAAACCTGGCCAAAATCCTCTTTATCTCCACGAATATTCCTTCTTTTCTTTCATATTTAAGAAGATGAATAGCCTTCTTCATTACACCTTCATAAAGGGTGGGAACAAGCAACCTCGTGTAAAGAGGAGGTTCTCGAAGACATTCTCTACACAGAAGGGGGGAGGATTCCCCGGGGACGTGGCAAGAGGGCAAGGGTTTGCTGCACCTTGAACAATAGGCAGGCACTACCCACTTGATCTTGCTCCAGCAACCGCTGCAAATGAAGCTACGATTGAGAGGCTCCAGCGATCTTTTGCATATTCTACACTCGGCGGGGAAAAAAAGACTTATTGCACCTTCCACTACCTTCTTCATCACCACTCATTTCTCAAGATATTCAAGAGGAACAAAGGCATCGCCAGATTCTTATTGAAATTACAACGACTCGGAACCACTATACTGGGGGTGCTTCCAATTGTCAACTTCCATGAGTTTCAAGTGTCAATTAAACTTTAAAATTCCACTACTTCTGATGACTCAATGTGACCTTTGTAAGTTTTTTGATTTTCTGGTATAGTTGAAATCGTTAAATTTACAGGAGGAGAAAATGGTTAGAATAATAGGAAAGGACTATTCTCGCAGCGAACTGGGTAGATGGGTGGGGGATTTCTCTCAGGTAGCAGGTGTAAAACCTCACCAACTCACCGAAGGTAAAGGCAAAGGAGCAAGATGTGTCGATTTTTGGACTGGAACTGGATTCCAATTTACAGTAATGCTGGAGAGAGGAATGGATATATCTCAGGCTTTTTACAACGGCAGATCCCTTTGCTGGCGATCTTCTACCGGAGATGTACATCCTCATTTCTTTGAACCAGAAGGGCTGGGCTGGCTTAGAAGTTTCTTCGGAGGCCTTCTGGTTACCTGCGGACTAACCTACGCAGGGTTCCCTTCTGAGGATGAAGATGAAAAATTAGGGTTGCACGGGAGAATATCTCACATTCCTGCAGAGGAAGTAAGAATAGGTAAAGAGTGGAGAGGTGAGGATTATTTTCTATCTGTAGAAGGTAAGATGCGTCAAAGCTCCGTATTTGGAGAGAACATGCTCCTTGAAAGAAAAATATGGACAAAAATGGGAGAGTCTCGATTTTGGATTGAAGATAAAGTAGAAAACCAGGGCTACCGAGAAACTCCTCTTATGATTATATACCATTTCAACATAGGTTTTCCTGTAGTGGCTGAGGGATCACGTTTAATCTCCCCCACCATAGAAGTAAAACCCCTTGATGAAGAAGATGAAAAAGAAAAAGAAGACTATGCCAGATTTAGCGCCCCCATACCTGATTTCAAACAGAAGGTTTACTACCACAAAATGCGGGCAGATGAGAATGGGTTTGTGAGATGCACCCTGGTAAATGAAAATATAGAAGAGAAAGGGTTGGGAGTATATCTGAGTTATAAAATTGACCAGCTGCCCAATTTTATTCAGTGGAAGATGATGGGAGAGACAGAATATGTGGTGGGGATGGAACCGGCTAACTGCCGAGTGGAGGGAAGACCTAAAGAGAGGGAAAGAAAAACTCTTAGAATGCTTAAACCTGGTGAAACACAGGACTTTTCTTTAGAAGTGGGGGTACTTCGGGGAAAATCTCAGATAGAGGAATTTGAGAGAAAACTAAAGTCCTTGGAAAAAAGCAGTAATTAGGAAGATCAAAGGTATCTATTAATACCGCACATTCGCCTGGGGCGATCTCCTGCCGGTAACAGCAAGGGAAAGAATTTTATGCGGTAAGATAATATGTTACTCCGGGCCTTACCCTTTTTGACCCAATGCCTTTTCCATTGTCTCGTCTGCGATCACAGAGGCCTCCTTGTAGAGGTAGCAACGCACGGCACGGTAGCC